>QMCE01000082.1_pt1 | contig 92584 bp, 77 predicted proteins | sample 1821851 | NCBI WGS metagenome assembly QMCE01 (sample SAMN09453174, study PRJNA476694) | Termite gut metagenome, whole genome shotgun sequencing project. | isolation source: worker | host: Odontotermes sp. | place: South Africa:Pretoria | collected 2016-01-28
CACGAAGGCACGCTTCGCTACCACCTTCGCGGGGGCCCCAAAAACAACTTGGCGCAAAGTGCGCTCGATACAAAAATCGGCATTCGAAATGAGTGCCGATTTTTGTGTACATCTCCGCGCTAAGAGCCGCCGCTGCGCGGCGGTTGCGCTCCGAAACGCGCCTGCGGGCGCAGTCGCTCCCTTGCGCCTTGGCCTCGCCTAATCCTTTAACGCCTCGTCGAACACTTTGCGCACGCCGTCCTTATCTATGCTGCCCTCGCTTATTTTTTGCTGGCCGATGTAGTAGCAGGGCACGTAGAAGTAGTCGTATTGGTCGGCCACGGCGCTCTCCCGGCTCTCTTCCACCATGCGGATGGGAATGGCGGCATATTCAGGGTTTTCATCTCTCAGCTCTTGCATATAGCCGCGCGCGCGGCGGCAAAACGGGCAGCTTTCGAGGTAGAACATGGTCAATTCTTTCACGATGGCTCCTTTCAGTTTTCGCTTTTCCAAAATAAATAATCGGTTTGCGGTGATTGGATATCGTGCTCACAGTATACCACATCGCGCGGCCAAAAATGAATAGGGTGTAATCTGGGGCAAAATGTGTTACACTTATTGAAATAATCTCATTTCAGCATCGCAAATTTTAAAAAATTGCGTCGACGGAAGGAAGGCCAATGTTTATTCGTATGCATAAGCGCATCTGCTCTCGCATTGGGCTGGCTATGCTGCTGATGATGTTCGTCTGGATGGTCAGCATGACGGTGGCCCAGACGGTGATCATCGCCGTGGACCTAAGCCTTCTGGAAAACCCATGGGTTATGTGGATACTGAACGATGCGCCGCTGTATCTGTTCGGGCTGCCGGTGTTTCTGCTGGTGCTGAAAGGGGTGCCGAACGGACCCGTTGCGCCCAGGGAAAAAGTGCGCATTGGGCCGGGGCGCTACTTCATGGCGCTGGTTTTCGGCCTTGGCGCCACCTATTTTTTCAACCTCATCATGACGGGCATCATCATCGGCCTGCAAACCCTGATAACCGGGCAGCCGGGCACCGGAAACAACGCCCTGAGCCAGATGGTGCTGGGCAGCGGCTTCTTGCCCACCTTCTTGTTTGGCGTGTGTGTGCCGGCGCTGGGTGAGGAATTCATATTCCGCTATATGCTGCGCAAAAAAATGAACGGCTGCGCGGACATTACCTATATGCTGTTTTCCTCGCTGTGCTTCGCGCTGTTCCATATGAACGCGGTGCAGGGGCCGTATGCCTTTGTGCTGGGCATGGTTTTTGCCTGGCTCTACCTTGTGACGGACAATATCTGGCTGCCGGTGTCGCTGCATTTCCTCACGAACCTGACAGGCACCGCGCTGATGCCCGCGCTGGTGGAAACGCCGGTGGGCAACGTGGTGGCCATGCTGCTGATGCTGGGCCTGGTTGTGGCGGCCATTGTGATTTTTGTGCGAAGCATCCGCAAACTGCGCGCTACGCTGCGCCCGCCCACAGAGCCGGGCTGGTACTATAAGCCCCCGCGCCGCCGCGCTGTGCAGGGCGATTATGCCGTTTTGCCGCAGGCTTATGCCGCGCCATCCGCCATGCCCTCCTATACGCCCTATGCGAACGCCCTTGTTACAGACTACGGCGCGCCCCAAATGCAAGCGCCGCCTATGGCGGCCCCCCATCCGCAGCCGGGCTATGCCCCCGCCCCGCCACTTGCCTCCGAGCAGCCCTTCCGGCCGCAGCCGGGCTGCGCCCCGCAGATGGCCGCCCCGCCGCCCCATCTGGCACAGCAAGCGGCGGCTTATCCCGCTTATCCGCCTGCGTATATGCCGCCCTATCCGCCGACATTCCCGCCGCCCGCCGCGCCCAGGCGCTACCGGGAGCCCAGTAACCTGGGCTACAGCCTGCGCAATGCGGGCAGCATTTTGTACCTGGTGATGGCCGGCCTGATGACGGCCATCACACTGGCCACCACGTTATTCATGCTGGTGTAGCGCAAATAAAGAACTGCCGCAATCCGCTTAAACCGAATTGTGGCAGTTCTTTTTCATGTGTGGGTTGCCGTGGTTCGCCGCTACTCCCCGCCGCGCAGGTCTTGGTAATCGCTCACCTCAAGGCCCAGGCGGGCGGCCAGGGCCAGCACCCTGTCCTTCGCGCTCTCGCCGCCGCCGCTTACCATGTGCAGCTCTAGCTTTGCACCCTTTGGCAAGGCCGCCAGAATGGCGTTCACCACCGGGGCGGGGTGCCCGGCCCAAATGGGGCCCATCACCACAAAGCGGTCGTAGGCCGCGAGATCCTTTTCAATGGGGCGGATAGGAGCGGACTTTTGCCCCATGGCCGCCGGGCAGCGAAGGAAGGCCCCGAGAACGGAGGGCTTCTTTTTCAGGTCGAACACCTCTTCAATATCGCTGCCGCGCGAGGCGGCCAGAGCCTGGGCCAGGCGGCGGGTATGGCCGCCAAAAGAGTAGAACAATACCAGTTCAGCCATCATTCACCTCAATAGGTTGCTTTTCCTGCTCGGGGTTTTTGGCGGCGGGCACTTTCTTTTGGCTGTACGCGCGGGCTGGGCTTTTGGCCCCGGCGGGCTTTTTGGGCTGGGCGGCCGCGGCGGATTTGGGTTTTGCCGCCGGCTTTTTGGGCTGGGCCGGGCGCGGGCGCAGGGGGAAGGCCATGGGCGTGTAGCGTATGCCGTTCTCCACGGTTTCGGGCCCGGTGGCCTCAAAGCCCAGGCGTCGGTAAACCTCCGCCGCATAGGGCGAGGAGTGTACAGTGATTTCTGTGCTGGCGGTGTTATCCAAGAGAAACTTTCTGGCAACGTCGAAAATCTGGCGGCCTACGCCCCTGCCGTGGGCGCGCTTGTCCACAAAAAACAGGCAGATATGGCTGGGGGGCCTTGCCGCCAGCACCCCGATAAGGCGCTCGCTTTTGTTGAAATAACCCCACATTAACAGCCGGCTTTCGGCCATTTGGCCATAGATGGAATCATAGGCGATGTAATTGTCAAATTCCCAAATGGCGTCGCCGTCGTAATCGAGGGCAACCAAATCCCAAAACACGCTTTTCACCAGATCAAGCGCCGTTTTCAGGGTGTCGGTCTCCGACGGGTCAATCAGGCGAATCTCCATGTCACATCTCCAGTCTGCCTCGGAATGGCACCACTATTACAAAACAACTTGCGAACATGGGGCAATACCTTGTTGATTAAGCCGAATATCAGGATGATATTTCGCCCTGGGCCAAGAGGCGGTAATGGGCGCCCTGCAAAATGCGGGCCGCGTTTTCGGGGGCGTCCACGCGGAAGATGATAACGGCGTGGTGGTCTATCCGGCGGACGAAGGAATACAGGTACTCGACGGACACGCCGCCCTCGCGCAAAAGGCGCAGGGCCGTGGCAAGGCCGCCGGGCTTGTCCTGCACGGCCACGGCCAGCACCTCGGTGAGGCTGGCCGTGTAGCCCTGGGCTTTCACAAGGGAGAGGGCGGCCTCGCTGTCGTTCACAATAGCGCGCACGATGCCAAAGTCGGTGGTGTCGGCAATGGAGAGGGCAATGAGGTCGATGCCGCTATCCCCAAGGAGGGTGGTAAGTTCTTCCAGTGCGCCCGGTCGGTTTTCCAGAAAAAGTGACAACTGCTTGATATACATATCTTCGCCTCCTTATGGCGTTGCAAATTGCGAATACGGCGCTATCTAATAAGGCTGCGATTGTCTACCACGCGCTTTGATTTGCCCTCGCTGCGCTCGATGGAGCCGGGGTTCATCAGGCGCAGCTTCACGGAGAGGCCCAGCACTTGCTCGATGGCGCGGGAAACGCTGCGCTGCAAATCCTCCACGGCGCGCACCTCGTCGCTCACCAGCTCGGGCGCAAGCTCTACCTGCACCTCCAAAACGTCCAGGTTGTTCACCCTGTCCACCACCAAAAGGTAGCGCGGCGCGATGCCGGGGATGCCCACGATGGCGGCCTCCACCTGCGAGGGGAACACGTTCACGCCGCGGATGATGAGCATATCGTCGGTGCGGCCGCGCAGGCGGCGGATGCGCCGGTGCGTGCGCCCGCAGGGGCAGGGCTCGGGGATGACGGCGGTGAGGTCGTGCGTGCGGTAGCGCAGGGTGGGCATGCCCTCCTTCGTGATGGTGGTAATCACCAGTTCGCCGTACTCGCCGTCGGGCACGGGCTCGCCGCTGTCGGGGTTCAGCACCTCGAACATGAAGTGGTCTTCCCACATATGCAGGCCGCTGTGGCCTTCGAGGCACTCCATAGCCACGCCGGGGCCGATGGTCTCGGTGAGGCCGTAGATGTCCAGCGCCTTGATGCCAAGCAGCTTTTCGATTTCGTCGCGCATGCCTTCCGTCCAGGGTTCGGCCCCGAAAATGCCCACCCGCAGCTTGAGGCGGGAGAGGTCGAAGTGCGCGTCCCGCAGCCCTTCGCCCAGCATCAGCGCGTAGGAGGGTGTGCAAGCCACGGCAGTGCTGCCAAGGTCTTCCATCAGCATTAGCTGCCTGTGTGTGTTTCCTGCCGAGGTAGGCACCACCTTGGCGCCCACCTTTTCCACGCCGTAGTGCAGGCCAAGGCCGCCGGTGAACAGGCCGTAGCCGTAGCTTACCTGCACGGTGTCCTCGCGGCCAACGTCCGCGCAGCCAAGGCAGCGGGCCACGGCCTCGCTCCACACCTGCAAATCGTGCGCGGTGTAGCCCGCCACAATGGGCTTGCCGGTGGTGCCGGAGGAGGCGTGGATGCGCACGATTTCCGACTGCGGGGCGGCGAAAAGCCCGTAGGGATAGTTGTCGCGCAGGTCGGTCTTTTCGGTGAAGGGCAGGCGGCGCACGTCGTCAAGGCTGCAAATGTCCTCGGGGGCGACGCCGAGTTTTTGCATACGTTCGCGGTATAGGGGTACGTTTTGATAAACACGCCGCACGGTTTCTTGCAAGCGTTCCAGTTGCAGGCGCTCAAGGTTTTCGCGGGGCATGGTTTCCATGGGTTTGTTCCAATACATTCTTTTCACTCCTTTGCTTGCTGCTTTTGTAATGTGTAACCGAATTCGAAAGCGGCCAAATTGGCCTTCATAAATCGTTCGGGTACGGCAGCGGCAAGGGCTTCGTTCCACACCTCGCGCTCAAAAGGCAGGCGCGCGGCCAGCACCCCAAGCAAGAGGGTGTTCACGGCGCGCTCGTTACCGGCTTCGCGGGCCAGGGGCAGGGCGTCCACGGCCACCACCTCGGCCCCGGCGGAAAGCGCGCCTACAATATCCTCCGGGTAGCCGGCCGCGCCGATGATGACCGGCAGCGGCAGTATTTTCTGCGTGTTCAAGATAAGCGCGCCGCCCTCGGCAAGGTAGGGCCTTGCGCGCAGGGCTTCCAGTTCCTCAAAGGCCAGCACAAAGTCTGCCCCGGCTTGCTCCACCAGGGGGGAACGCACCAGGCCCCCGGCTTCGGCCATGCGCACATAGGTGATTACCGAGCCGCCGCGCTGGCTCATGCCGTGCACCTCGCTCACCTTTACGTCGCGGCCAAGCTTTTGGGCAATGTGCCCCAGCACCCGGCTGGCCAGCAGGGTGCCCTGGCCGCCCACGCCCACAATGACGACGTTCAGCGCCTCATGCTGCTGTTTCACTCCGCGTCGCCTCCTTTCGGGCCGCTGATGGCGCTTTTCGGGCAGACGTTGGCGCACAGGCCGCAGCCGCGGCACAGACTGTCGTCTATCTTCATGCCATCGCCCGTTTTCAATATGGCCGGGCAGCCTATTTGCATACACCTGCCGCAGCTGATGCAGGCGGCTTTATTTATCGCCATCGGCGCGATGCGCTCTTTCGTGAGCAGGATGCAGGGCCGGCGGGTGATGACAACCGAGGCGCAATCCTTTGCCAGTTCTTCCTTCAAAATGGCCTCAAGCGCCTTTAAGTCGTAGGGGTCTACCACGCGCACGCTGGGCACGCCGATGGCCTCGCACAGCTTTTCCAGCGAAAGCTGGGGCGCGGGCCCAAGATGGATGTTGAAGCCGGTGGTGGGGTTCGGCTGGTGGCCCGTCATGCCGGTGGTGGAATTGTCCGCTATGATGACGGTGGAGTGGCCTTGGTTGTACACCACGTTCACAAGGCCCGTGATGCCCGAATGGACGAAGGTGGAATCCCCGATGACAGCCACGGTTTTTTTGGCGAAGTCTTCGCCTCGGGCCTTTTCAAGGCCCATCGCCATACCGATGGAGGCGCCCATGCACACCACGCTGTCCACGGCGGAAAGGGGAGGCAGCGCGCCGAGGGTGTAGCAGCCAATGTCGGCCGCGACGGTGAGTTTCAGCTTGCCCAATACGCTGAACAGCCCGCGGTGAGGGCAGCCGGGGCACAGCACCGGCGGGCGGGCGGGGATGCCCGCCGTTTCCAGCGGGCCGGGTTCTGGCTCTCCGGCAAAGAGATAGCCCAGCTTGCGGGCGAAAAGCTCGCCCTGCAGGCCGGTGCGGTTCTTGCCCGCGTCCACCTGAATGCCCATGGCGCGCACGGCGTCCTCAAAGTAGGGTTCCAGTTCCTCTACCACATAAAGGCGGTGCACGTTTTCGGCAAATTCGCGGATGATGCCCTCGTCCAGCGGGTACACCATGCCCAGCTTCAGCACGCTGGCCGCGGGCATGGCCTCCTTCACATAGTTGTAGGCGTTGCCCGAGCACACAACGCCGATTTCCTTGTCGTTGTACTCGATGCGATTGAGGCCCAGCGTGCCAATCTCGCCGGCCAGGCGGCGCTCGCGGGCTTCCACGGCCAGGTGGCGGGCGCGGGCGGCCGCGGGCATCATCACCCACTTGGCCGCGTTTTTGGCGTAGTCTTTCAGGGGCGCTTCCTGCCTTTCGCCGGGCTGGGCCAGGCTGCGGGCGTGGGCCACGCGCGTTACCAGCCGCACAAACACCGGCGTGTCGTAGGCTTCGCTTATTTCAAAGGCGCGGCGGGTATATTCAAGGCACTCGGCGGAATCCGCCGGTTCCAGCATGGGCACATGGGCGCTGCGGGCGTAATAGCGGCTGTCCTGCTCGTTTTGGGAGGAGTGCATGCCGGGGTCGTCGGCCACCACAATCACAAGCCCGCCGTTCACGCCGGTGTAGGCCACGGTAAACAGCGGGTCGGCGGCCACGTTCAGGCCCACATGCTTCATGCAGCACAGGCTGCGCGCGCCGCCCATGCTGGCGCCGATGGCCACCTCAAGGGCTACCTTCTCGTTGGGGCTCCATTCGCTGTAAATTTCTGGCCATGCGGCCAGAACTTCGGTTATTTCGGTGGAGGGCGTGCCGGGGTAGGCGGTGGCTACGCGCGCACCGGCCTCCCAAGCCCCCCTGGCAACGGCCTCGTTGCCCAAAAGCAGTTCCATTTTGCCTTATCCTTCCTCGCTTTTCAAAGCTTAACAGCTTCACAATAGTATATTTAATTATTATACTAAAGAAAGCGGAAAAAGAAAAGGGTGGCATAAAGATGGGATTTGTGGGCGAGGTTTATGGGATTTTGTGTATTCTGGGGTAGAATGCGATGGCCGCGAGGCCGTATATAGATGCAAGAAGAGTGCGCTTGTGATATACTAAAAATGATATGAGCTTCACAAGCAGGCACAAGGGGCGAGTTCGCAATGCGTTTTAAAAAGATACATTTAAAAGACAGTACCTGCCTTGCCTTTGGCATGGCTGGGGCTTTGTGCAATCTGTTAACAGCCGCGCTGATGCTGGCCGGGGTGGGGCCGGCCATGTATGCCCGCACGGCGGCCTTTGTGCTGTATGGGGCCATGCTGCTGGTACTGGCCGTGCTGCAAAAGGGCGACGCCTTCAAGGCCACCCGCGCCAAGCTGATGGGGCTGTTTTTCCTTTTGATGCTGGGCTGGCCCCAACTGCCGCTGCTGGATTTGGGCGAGGCCCTGGCCCTGCCGCTGTTTTTTGCCATGCTGCGGCACAAGGGAGACGGCGGCTGGCTGGCGGCGCTGGCGCTGGCCGAGGCGCAGTACGCCGTGCTGCGCACCCTTGGCATTACCAGCGCCTTTGGGCCGCACCGCATATTGGTGCTGGGCGCAAGCCTTGCGGCGGCGGGCCTGGTGCGCGGCGCCGCGCTGGCCCGGCTGTACCGCCGGGCCAAGGCCCTGCAGGGCGAAGTGCCGATACCCAGCCTGAAGCGGCAGAGGTAGGCCGGTGCGCCAATCTGTCATTCTGAGCGATAACAAACAGTTAAGGAGAAGTTATAATGCGCGAAAAGCGAGGAAGGGGCCGCCGGATGCGCTGGGTGATTGGCCTTGCGGCGGCGCTGGTGCTGGGCGGCGCCGCGGGCGGGGCGCTGGCTTGGTGGCTGGGCGGCCCCGGGCCGTTTTTCTCTGCGCCGGCGCCCGCGCCCGGCGTTGGGGCCGGGGCCTCCGCGCCGCAGGGCGCCGGAAGCGCCGAGGCCCCGCCGCCCGCGCCCGAGGCCCAGTGGCCGGATGTCTCGGCCCTGACGCCGCGCGCCTACAAGGCCCTTCCCCTGCCCGAGGAGATGCGGGCCATGTGGCTAAGCTTCCTTGAGTGGAAGGAGACCGACTTTTCCACCGAGGAAAGCGCCCGCGCCGCCCTTGCCGTGATGCTGGACAACTGCGCCGCGCTGGGCCTGAACACCGTGATGGTGGCCACCCGACCCTTTGGCGACGCCATTTACCCCAGCGAGGAGTTCCCGTGGAGCCATGTGCTGAACGGCGCGCAAGGCCAAAACCCCGGCTACGACCCGCTGGCCCTGATGGTGGAGGAGGCCCACGCCCGCGGCCTGCGCGTGGAGGCCTGGATAAACCCCTACCGTGTGCAGGACACGGTGAACGGCCCAAAGGCCCTCTCGCCAGACAACCCGGCCAGCCTGTACCCCCAGCTGGTGCGCAGCGTGGGGGGCAATTTGTGGTACGACCCCGGCCTGCCCGAGGTGAAAAGCCTGGTGGTGCGCGGCGTGTTGGAAATTGTGCTGAACTACGACGTGGACGGCATTCACTTCGACGACTACTTTTACCCCGAGTTCAGCGCCCAGCAGGTGGAGGACGGAGAGGACTTGGCCCTGGACGCCGGAGCCTTTGAAAAGTACAATCCCGACGGCCTTGATTTGGCGGCCTGGCGGCGGGAAAATGTGAACAGCCTGGTGTGGCATGTGTACGAAGCCGTAAAGGCAGCCAATCCCACGGCCAGCTTCGGCATCAGCCCCCAGGGCAACAACGAGAACAACTACCAAAGCCAGTACAGCGACGTTCGGCACTGGATGGCCAGCCCCGGCTATGTGGACTATGTGATGCCGCAGCTGTACTGGGGCTTTGGCTACCGCACCCAAAGCGGGCGCGACAGCTTCGCTTTTGAGAACATCACCGCCGAGTGGGCCTTTTACCCAAGGATAGACGGGGTGAGGCTTTTCGCCGGCCTGGGGGCTTACCGCATTGGCGCGGGAGACGGCGGCAGCGCCGACACCGGGGAATGGGAAACCGGGCGCAACCTGGCCGATCAGGTGCAGCATCTGCGCGCGGCGGAGGGCTTTTCGGGCTTCGCGCTGTTCCGCTATGAGTTTTTGTACCAAAACAAGGATTACCCGGAACTGGGCCTGGCCGAGGCCGCCGCCCTGGCCGAGCTTTTAAGCGGGGAACAGGGCGGCGCGCAGAGCATGCCTGCCGCGTAACAGGGCGCACGGGTAATGTAACAAGCTGTTACCCGGCTGTTACCGCAGGACGTTATACTGACTTTTACAGTCAGTTAAAAGGGGAATTGCTGCGCGCGGCGCAGGCGGGGTTATTGGTTAAAGGTTGCCGGGGGGGAGGTGAGCCGATGGACGGCGTGAGGCAGGGCGACGCCAAGATTGCCATGGATATCGTTGAGCGCGGGCCGTCGGTGGCCCTGAGGATGGCCTGCAACGGCGGGGCCACGCTCTTCATCACCCAAAACGTGAGTAAGCTGGGTTATGAGCGCGAGGATTTCCTCAATGGCAGCCTGTGCTGGCCCGGCCTTGTGCACCCCGCCGACGCGGCGGCCCTTGCCAGAAACCGCGAGGGCTTTGCCGAGCAAAAAATGGACAGCTACACCCTTACCTACCGGGTGATGAAAAAGGATGGCGCAAGCCTTTGGGTGTCCGACGCGTCCACCCTTGTTCGCGATAAAAAAGGCGAGGCCCAATACATTGATTGTGTGATAACCGACCACAGCCTCGCGATGGAGAACCAGTCCAAGGTGCAGGACGGCATCAAGCAGCAGCTGGTGTTCAACGACATTTTGCAAAGCATGCAAAGCGGCAAGTCCGATGAGATATTCCACACCATTCTGGCCCGCACCGGTGAATATCTGGGCCTTAGCCGGGTGATGCTGTTCGAGGATGACCGCCTGGGCAAAAAGGGCCTGGCGATGTACGAGTGGGACAACGGAGACGTGCCGCATTTGATGAGCGCGGGCGGCTATATGCTGGACTATCAGTCGGACATTCCCTACGTGGATGCCGAACTGAAACGCAGTGAGCTGTGCGTGATAGACGCCGGCGCCGTGCCCTCGGGCCTGGCTCGCGTGTTTGCCCGCGAGGGGCTTGTGGCCTCGGCCAGCTATGTGGTGCAAAACCCCGCCGGCGGGCGCTATGGCTTCATCAGCTTCGGCGAGTGTGAATTGCCGCGCCGCTGGGAAACCGAGACGCTGATATTCCTGAAAAATATTGCCAAGCTGGCCAGCGCCGCACTGATGCGCAAAAACAGCGAGGAATCCATTTCCCGCATGGCCTATAAAGACCAGCTTACCGGCCTTTTGAACCGCTATCGCTTCGACGTGTACATGGACAAGGCCATCGAGGATGCGCACACATCCGGCGGGCATGGCTTCGTGGTCTTCCTCGATATGGACGACTTCAAAATCATCAACGACGCCTACGGCCACGATTACGGCGACGCGCTGATTTTATCCGTGGCCAATTACCTGCGCCGCTTCGAGGCCTTTGCCAAGGTGTTCCGCTTCGGGGGAGACGAGTTCACCATTTTGGTGGAAGAACGCCACGCCGAGCGCGCCCAGAATATGCTGGACGAGATGATAGCCCGGGCGCGGCACCCCTGGCAGGTGATGGACAGGGAGTTCTACTGCACGCTCTCCATCGGCGTGGTGCGCTTCCCCGACGGCGACTTCGGCGTTACCGATATTGTGAAAAACGCCGACATCGCCATGTATCAGGCCAAGAGCCGAGGCAAAAACAACTACGTCATTTTCAACGACGACTTGCGCAGCAACGCCCGCCACCGCGCCGAAACCGAGCACAGGATGCGCGACGCCATCGACAATGCCTTCACGGGCTTTGACGTGTACTACCAGCCCACGGTGGACATGAGCGGCGAGGTGATAGGGGCCGAGGCGCTGGTGCGCTGGGTGGACAGCGAGGGCAACCTTGTGCCGCCCACGGAGTTTATCCCCCTGGCCGAGTACCTCGGGCTTATTGTGCCGCTGGGCGAGTTTGTGATGCGCGAGGCGGCCACCATGTGCGCCGCCATCAACCGGGACTTCCCCCGCTTCACTATGAGCATCAACGTGTCCATCCGCCAGTTCCAGCAGCACGACTTTTTAGAGCGCGTGGAAAACGTGCTGCGCCAAAGCGGGGTGAACTTCTCCAACGTGGTGCTGGAAGTGACCGAGGGCATGGTGGTGCAGGACATGGAGCATATGCAAACAATGGTGGAGCAGCTGCGCGGCATGGGCCTGAAAATAGCCATGGACGACTTTGGCACGGGCTACTCTTCGCTGAACAACATGCGCGAGCTGCCGCTGGACATCATCAAGATAGACCGCATCTTTATACGCGACCTCGCCACCGACGCTTACTCCAAAAGCTTTGTGCGCCTGATTACGGATCTTGGGCACTCCATGGGGCGCAGCATTTGCGTGGAAGGGGTGGAGACCCCCGCCCAATACGCCTACTGCGCCGACTGCGGGGCCGACATCCTTCAGGGCTTCTACTTCTACCAGCCCATGCCCTCCGATGAATTTGAAAAGCTGATAGTGCAGGGCATTGGCAAGCCCGCCAAGGCCGGGAAGTGACAAATAAGGAGCTGCTGCAAGCAGGTGATTTTTCTCTTCTTTCATGCATTATTGCTTGCATCGCAAGCAATAATGCAACGAACCAGCAACTAATAACTAGCAACTAACAAAAAGGGGCTGCCGCATAACGGTACGTCATGCGGCAGCCCCTTTTTGTTTGGGTTCAGCGTTCATCCAGCGGCACATAGGGGCGGCGTTTAGCCACGCTTTTGTAGGCCGGGCGGATGATGCGGCTGGACTGCACCAGTTCCTCGATGCGGTGGGCGCCCCAGCCGGAGATGCGGGAAATGGCGAAGATGGGAGTGTACAGCTGCTTGGGCAGGTTCAGCATATCGTACACGAAGCCGCTGTAGAAATCGATGTTGGCCGACACGCCCTTGTACATCTTGCGCTGCTCGGCTATAAGCTCCGGGGCCAGGCGGGCCACCAGGGCGTACAATTGATACTCTTCCTCGCGGCCCTTGTCGGCCGAAAGCTTCTGCACGAAGCCCTCGAACACCGTTGCGCGCGGGTCGCTGAGAGAGTAGATGGCGTGGCCGATGCCGTAGATGAGGCCGGCCTTGTCGAAAGCTTGCTTGTTCAAAAGCTTTTTCAGGTAGTCGGCCACCTGGCCTTCGTTTTCCCAGTTTTCCACGTGGCTTTTCAGGTCTTCCATCATCTCGCACACGCGGATGTTGGCCCCGCCGTGCTTGGGGCCTTTCAGGCTGCCCAGCGCGGCGGCAATGGCGCTGTAGGTGTCGGTGCCGGAGGAGGACACCACATGCACCGTGAAGCTGGAATTGTTGCCGCCGCCGTGCTCGGCGTGCAGCACCAGGGCCAAATCCAGTATGCGGGCCTCAAGCTCGCTGTACTGCTGGTTCGGGCGCAGCATATGCAAAATGTTCTCGGCGGTGGAGAGGGCCGGGTCCGGCTGGTGGATGACGAGGGATTCGTCCTTCGCGTAGTGGCAATAGGTGTGGTAGCCGTACACCGCCAGCATGGGGAAGCGGGAAATAAGCTGCAAGCACTGGCGCAGCACGTTGGGGATGCTGATGTCGTCGGCGTTGTCGTCGTAGTAATACAGCATCAAAACGCTGCGGGCCAGGGTGTTCATCATGTCTCGGCTGGGGGCCTTCATAATGATGTCACGGGTGAACTTCGGAGGCAGCGAGCGGTAGAGATTCAGCAGCCCGCAGAAATCTTCCAGTTCCTTTTTGCCCGGCAATTCGCCGAAAAGCAGCAGGTAGCAGGTTTCCTCAAAGCCAAAGCGGTTTTCCTTAAGAAAGCCTGCCACAATTTCCTCCACGTCGATGCCCTGGTAATACAGCTTGCCGTCCATGGGCATTTCAACGCCGTCCACCACCTTTTTGGCGGTTACCGAGGCGATGTTGGTAAGCCCGGCCAAAACGCCGTTGCCGTTGAGGTCGCGCAGGCCGCGGTTCACCTTGTATTCGGTGTACAGTTCGGCCGGAATGATTTGTGAAGTGCATTTTTCGGCCAGGCTTTGCACTGCCGGAGTCACTTCTGAATAGTTGATGTTCTTTGCCATATTGATTCTCCCCTTCCTCACGAAACAGACTACTTGGCTGCTTTGCTGGCAGCCGACCCTATCTTGTTTGAAGTTAATCCATTACATCATATCGCGATGCGGGGGCATTCGTCAACCTTAGAGCAAATTCGCGCGTGCAAAGAAACGGTGCTGCGGCAAAGCGGTAGGCTCTGCCACAGCACCGTTTGTTAAATAATTACTGATTCTTCTTCTTATACTGCTGAGGCGAGAGGCCGAATTCCTTCACGAAGGCGCGATAGAAGCCCGCATAGTCGCCAAAGCCGCAGCGTTGATAGGCTTCTTTTACGGGCACACCCTGCAGCATGGCCTCGCGGCCTATTTGCAGCCGACGCAAAAGCACATAGTGGTAAAGTGAGGTGCCCATTTGCTTTTTGAAGCTGTGGGCCAAGTGGGAAGGGCTGTAACCGAATTGCTCGGCCAGGCCCTCTACCGAGAGGTTGGCCGTGCAGTTTTCGTGGATGAAGGCCAGAACGGCCTCAAGGCGGTTGCCGTCGCCGGGCAGCATCAGCCTTTCGCTGCTGGAACGGGCCAGGCGGTTCAGCCGCACGCACAGGGCCGCCAGCAAAGCCTTGGTGGAAAGCTCGGCGCAGAAGCGGTCGCTCGAGCATTCATCCGCCAGGGCGGCAAAGGCTCCGGCCACCCCTTCAAACACTTCCTCCGGCAACCGCATCAGGAAACGGCCGCTTTTTTCCGCCAGAGAGAAGCAGTAGTCGGCCTCGTCGTCCTGAAATTTCAAAAAGGTCATGTAGCGGCGGCTCATCCACAGCCCGTGACGGGTAAAGGGGCAGCCGCGCGCCTTCAGCGTGGCGCCCACCATCAGCCCCACCGGGATGATGAGCACATCGCCCGCCTGAAGCTTGTAGTGCTGGTTTTCCACCCAGTATTCGGCGCTGCCTTCGGTGACGCACATCATTTCGTACACTTCCCGCGCGGCGCTGGGTATTTGGCCCGCGGCTTCGTCCCGGGTGGTACCGCCCTCAAAATCATCTGCCCTCAGCAGCATTGCGGAAGCCATATCACAAACCCCTTCCCGGTAAGGCAAATCCTGATAATTCCCCAAAAGTGCGGACAATGTCAAATAAACATCGGCCCAAGGGCTATTGTACCCCATCTTCGGCATAAATGCAATGATTTAACAGCATAAATTTGTTTATTCGACGATTTGCATGAAGGATTAAGTATATTTTGTATGAAAATGAACACATTTTGCGGAAATTATGTTCATCCCGCCGCGTTTCGACGCCGTTCGAGTAAGACTGACACGCCTCGCGCCAGGGGCCCCGCATTGAGGGCAATGAGCAGGGCAAAGGGAATGGCCACCCACAGCGGCCAGGGCTTCACGTCGGCTATCATGAGGAAGGCCGCCGCCGCAAGCAGGGCCGTATTGGTCAAAAGGCGCAGCGGGCCAAACTGGATACGCATAAAACGGCGGGTATCTATCGCGCGGATAAGGAAAACCAGCACATAGCTGAAGAAGGTGGCCAGGGCCGCGCCGTTCGGCCCATAGCCCGGAATGAACAGGGCGTTGAGCGCGATGTTCGACGCCGCGCCGGCCAGCATGGTGAACAGTGAACGGGCGCTGCGCTTTTCCACCATGTATACGCTGTTTAAAAAGGCCGACATGGCCGAAAACACCATGGCGCACACCAAAAAGGGGATATACTGCCAGGCGCTGTAGTAGTCCTCGGCCACCAGCACGCTCATCACAAGCCGGCAGCTATAAATAAGCCCGCCGCCAATAACGAAGGCCACGCCGGAAAGCGAGGCGAAAACGTTCGAGAAAAACCGTTCCCGCCCAAGGCCCCGCCCGTCGGTAACGGCCGAAAGCTGCCAGGCCTCGGTGAAGATGGTGGAGAAGATGGTGACGATGGAGGGCACCTTGTAGGCGGCGGCGTACAGGCCGTTTTCGGCCGGGCCGCTGAGGTAGGAGATGAAAAAGCGATCCGAGGCGTTCGTGACCCACCAGAACATCAGCGCGGGCACCAAAGGCAGGCTGTAGCGCAGCATCTGCTTTAAAAAAGCCCAGTCGACATTTTTAAGCCGGATATAACGCCGCAGGCCCACAAGGAAAAACAGCCCGACGGCGGAGAGCGCGTCGGCGCAGATGATGGACAAAAGATAGCCCTCGGCGCCCATTTTAAGGCCCACAAGGAACAGGAAGTTGAAGCCGATGGTGTAAAGCGTGGAGAGAATGCCGTCGATGGCGTAGAGCCTTGTGTACATTTTGGCCCGCACGAACTGGCAGTTCAGCGTGCGCAGGCAGCTTACCAGCACATATACGCACAAGAGGAAGAGGTGGTCGGCCACCAGCGGCACCCGAACAAGCAGGGGCGTGAAGGCCAGCAGCACCAAAAAGCCGCCGCAGATGGCGATGAGCCCGCCGGTGTACACGCTTTTTTTGGCCACGCCTTTTTCCAGCCCGAAGCGGATAACCGCGTTGGAGATGCCGAGGCTGACGAGGGGAATAAGCAGGTTGGCGCAGGCCGTAACCAAATCCACAATGCCGAAGCTGGCCTGGGCCAGCACGCTGGTGTACAGGCGCGTAAGAAGAAAGCTCAGCACCTTACTGGAAAAGGTGCTGATACCGAACAACGCCGCGTTGGACAAAAGGCGCGTATATTTGCTGCTGGATTCGTTCTGGGCCAAAAGGGTACCCCCGGATAGGTAAAGTGGTGACGTGACTGTCATTCTGAGCGAAGCGAAGAATGACAGTTCAGCGCAGCAGCTTGCGGCGCTGCTTATAGTCCGGCATCAGGCGGGCCATTTCGGCGTGAAAGGCGGCCTGGTGGTGCGGATGCAGGAAGTGCACATATTCGTGAAGCACCACGTACTCCTGTGCCGCCAGGGGCTTTTCGGCCAGGCGGGTGTTCAGGGTGATGGTGCGTGTTTTCAGGTTGCAGCTGCCCCAGCGCGTTTTCATCTCCCGCACTTTCAGCAGCGGCTTCTCGCCGCCCAGCAAATCGGCGAACAGCGGGAACACCGCGTTGCTGAGGGCGGTGAACTGCGCGAGGCACTGCCGCCGGCTGTACAGGCCGGGGGCCGGGGGCGGCGCTTGCTGCTGGCTTTGCAGGTGCCGAATAATCCAGCCGCTCTTTTGAATGATGAAGGCGTCGATTTCCCGCTGAGGCATGCGCAGGGGCGCGCTGACGGCCACGCCGCCGCCCGCGCGCACGCGGAGGTTGAGGTTTTTCACCCGCTTGCGGCTGAGGGTGTAGGCGATGGGCCCGGCGGGGGTTTGCAGGCTGCGCTGGGCGGGGGGCGGGGCGGGGCGATGCAGCGGCATGGCTACACCAGCAAAAGGGGCAGGGAATCGCCCGGCGCGGCCCCGGCGGCCAGGGCCTTCATCGCAGCCGCGGGCGGGCTGCCGCCCACGTACAGCGCCCCGCAAAGGCGCCCGCCCGTGAACAGCAGCCGGCGATACCGCGTGCCCGAGCGGTCGCCGTAAAACAGGCTCTCGTCCGGCTCGCCCGCCACGCTGCCGGCGCTGAACAGGGAAAACTCGGGAATATTATAGACGGTGGCCGGTACGAAGGGCGTGTAGGGGGCGCTTTCGTCCCCGCACATAGAGGCCCCGGCCACGCCGCCCATGGCGCGGGCCGCGCCGGCCAGGGCTTGCACTCTGCCGGCGTATTCGGCGCAGTCTCCCGCGGCCCAGATGCCGGGCCGGCTGCTGCGCATGAAGGCGTCCACCACGATGCCGCGCCCAAGCTCCAGCCCAAGGGCCACGGCCAAATCCACCTGGCTGCGCACCCCAAGGCTGGCCAGCACCAATTGGGCGGGCAGGCCGGTGCCATCGCCCAGCAGCACGCCCTCGCCGGTGGCCTGGGTGACGGAAGCGCCGGTGATAAGCCCGATGCCCAGCTTTTTGAGCGCGCGGGACAGCATCAGCGAGGCTTCTTTGTCGGTTTGCAGCGGCAGAATGCGCTCGGCCAGTTCCACCACCGTAACCTTGGCGCCGCGCTTGTGCAGGGCCGCCGCTGCCTCCAGCCCCAGAATGCCGCCGCCCACCAGTACGAGGGTTTTGCCCTCGCAGTAGCCGGCGAGGTCGAGCGCGTCCTCGTAGCGGCGCAGCACCTTCACCGGAATAGCGCCGTGGCCGCTTTTTACCGGGTTGAAGGGCGTGGCCCCGGTGGCCAGCAGCAGCTTTGTGTAAGGCAGGCTGCCGCCGCCCGAGAGGGCTACGGTTTGCCTGCATGGGTCGATGGCCTCGGCCGTAACGCCAAGGCGCAGGTCTATGTTCTGCTGCTCGTAAAAGCTTTTGGGCTCCAAATAAAGGTCTTCCAGTTTTCGCCCCTCGGCAACGACCCCCGGAAGGCCCGGGCGGTTGTAGGGCGGGTGTGCCTCGCCGCACAGCATGGTGAGCGGGGCGCTTGGCCTGCGCCGGCGAATGGCCTTGGCGGCCTCCAGCGCGGCAACGCCGCCCCCCACAATGACGAAACGCTCCTCGGCGTCCTGCGGGGCGGGGGCCTTGGGCGGCGCTTCGGGTTCAAAGGCCTCGGCTCCGGCGCCGCAGGCCGGGCAGGCCGCCGGCGGGGCGTTCCCCTCAAAGCCGTATCCGCACACCGTGCAATTCCATTTCCGCATACCAATACCCCCATTGGCCGCAGCCCGCGCACACAGAAGATGAATAGATGGATATCAGTATACCACAAAATTGGGCAAATACAAAAAGCTGCCGCGGGAAAACTGCGCCCGCGGCAGGCTTCATCGTATGAATTGCGTGTTTTAGTATACCGGGCTATCCGGCGATTTCCTCAAAGCTTTCGTCACCGGTGGCCCCGCACACCGGGCAGGGGTCGGGATGAGTGTCACCTTCAAACTCCGCTCCGCATACGATACAGCGCCACTTCTTCATCGTATTACCTCCCATCACTTTGAATTTGGCCAAAGAACCGGCCTATGCACAAGCCGCTGCGGCAATGCCGGGCGGCGGGTGCGCGCGAGTATACCAAAATTCTACCACAGCCGCCGGGCGTACACAAGCGAAAAGGGGCGGAATGTTGAATTTAAACGCGCATAACGAACAACCAAACTCCCTGCCCCAGCGCGGCGGCGGCGGCGAGGCACAGCAGCACGCGCGCGGCCAGCGCGGGCCGGGGGCCGTATTCTTTTTCAAGCATACAGCCAAAGCCACGGGCCATTAATAGGCATAAAACGCCGGCGGCAAGCCCGCGCAGCAGCCACAGCGCGGCGCCCGCCACCCCGCCCAAAAACAGCTGTAAGGCCGCCACCGGCACCAGAACAAGGCACAAAAACGCCCCCGGCCCAAAGCCCGGCTCCAGCAGGCGAAGGGCGCGCAAGGCGTTGAACATGAGTAAAAAACCCACGGCGTCGATAAAAAGGTCGATACCGGCGAAGGGGACGGTGAAGACGGTAAACACCGCGCCGGCCAAAAGCAGTGCGATGGCGGGCTTGCGCATAACGGCTCCTTCGCTTGCGGCGCGCTGAGGTGTTATAACACACTCAAGCGTCCGCCGCCGGCATAGCGTCAATGGTCCTTGAGATAGTCCTCAAAGCTGGCGTACTTGTTTTCGCCGCTCGTGGGGGAAATCAGGCGCAGGGATTGGTCTTCCGCCAGCTCCTCCTCTGAAAAATCAAAGACGCCGCGCTCGTTTTTTGGAATGGGCGCGTTCTTCGCTGCGGCGGCCGGGCGGCGGGCCTGGCCCTTGGGCTGGGGCGCGCTCTCTGGCTGCGGGTTGTTTTGAGCGCCATGGCCCTTGCCACGGCGGCGGCGGTTGTTACGGCTCATGTCGTTTTCTCCTTGCACTGGCTGGGCAGAGGCTTCAAGGGCCCAAACGGGGCGCTTTGTGATGATGGCACGGCCTCCGCCGCGATTGTCGTAGGGGTTATCGGCCTTGGGCGGGGCGTTTTTGCTCTTGCCGCGCGCCGGGGCCGCCGGGGCGTTTTTGGCGGCTTCCTTTTCGGGCCGGGGCCTTGGCTCCGCGTCGCGCGGGGCGTCCGCCGGGGCCTTGGCCTTGCGCTGCTCTTGCTTGTTTTTGTTTTTGGATGAAATAACCAAATCAACCGCTTTATCAGCGGCCATTTTTGCGATAGATGCTTTGCCCTTGGGCGGCTTGGGCGGCTTCTGCCCGCCCTGGACAGGCTTTTCAGGCACTTCCAGCACCTGCATGGGCCAGGGGTGCTTCTTCTCCTCGGGAATGCGAAAACCGATGAGTTTTTCAATGTCGGCCAGGTAGGGCAGTTCCTCCACGCAGCAGAAGCTGACGGCGGCCCCGCCCCGGCCCGCCCGGCCCGTGCGGCCGATGCGGTGGACATAAGTTTCGGGGATGTTGGGCAAATCGTAGTTGAACACATGGCTAAGCTCGCTGATGTCCAGCCCTCGGGCGGCGATGTCGGTGGCGATGAGCACCTGCACCCGGCCGTCTTTAAAGCGGCCCAGCGCGCTTTGCCGGGCGTTTTGGCTTTTGTTTCCGTGAATGGCCAGCGCCTCGATGCCCTCGCGCTTAAGTTCGCGCACCACGCGGTCGGCCCCGTGCTTGGTGCGGGTGAAAACGAGGGCGCTGTCCACACCGCCGCCGCGCAGAAGGCTTGCCAAAAGGTGGCGCTTGTTGGCCTTGTCCACCTTGTAAAGGCATTGCTCAATTTTTTCCACCGTGGTGGCCGGCGGGGTGACGAAAACCTTGGCCGGCTGATGCAAAAGGCTATCCGCCAGCTTGACGATTTCGTCCGGCATGGTGGCGGAAAACAGCAGGGTTTGCCGGATTTTTGGCAAAATCTTGATAACCTTCTTCACATCCTGCACAAACCCCATGTCCAGCATACGGTCGGCTTCGTCCAGCACGAACACGGTCAGCGCGTCCAGCTTCACATAGCCCTGGCCAATGAGGTCGTTCAGGCGGCCGGGGGTGGCCACGAGAATGTCTACCCCGCGCTGAAGCTGGGCCACCTGCGGGCCCTGGCCCACTCCGCCAAAAATAACGGCGCTGCGCAGCGCCAAATGCCGGGCGTAGGCCTCAAAGCTTTCCCCTATTTGCAACGCAAGCTCCCGCGTGGGGGTGAGCACCAGCGCCCGGATGGGGCGCTTTTTCCCGGCGGGAGCGGGGTTTTGGTGCAGGCGCTGCAAAATGGGCAGGGCGAAAGCGGCGGTTTTGCCGGTGCCGGTTTGGGCGCAGCCAAGCAAATCCCTCCCGGCCAGCACCGGGGGGATGGCCTCTTTCTGTATGGGGCTGGGCTGGGTGTAGCCCGCCTCCTTAATTGCCTGCAGCAGCGGCGAAATCAGGTTCAAATCAGTAAATTGCATGGCTATAGTATACACCATAAATGTTTCACTTGCAATCGCGGCGCTTTGGCGCTATACTAAATAAGTTCAAATAATTCACAAGGGACATTTCACCGGACTCATGCGTGGGGTACACGCATGAGCTTTATTATTATTACAAGGGGCTGAACGGAGGCCGGGCCGCCCGCCGTTCCCCTAAGTAAGCGATGAATAACCCCGTTTTCTTGTCATCCTGAGCGTAGCGAAGGATCTTTCCCTTCGTATAACCGTACATTACCCGACTCAAGGATTCTTCGCTTCGCTCAGAATGACAATAAATCAGTGGTTACCTAAAGGAGAGAGAATATTGGACGCAGTAACTTTATTATTACTGGCCGTGGGGCTTTCCATGGACGCCTTTGCCGTGTCGATATCGAACGCCATGGGCTACGCTGGGCTGAGCAAAAAGCAGATGCTGGCCACCTCGGCCAGCTTTGGGCTGTTCCAAGGAATCATGCCAACCATCGGCTTTTTCGGGGGCACTCTGCTGGCAGGCGTCATCCAAGGCTTCGACCATTGGGTGGCCCTTGCGCTGCTGGGCTTTATCGGCGGGAAAATGCTGGTGGAGGGCATCCGGGCCATTCGCAAGCCCGAAGACGCCCCCGAGGCGGCGCGATATACCGTGAAAACCATGATGGTGCAGTCCCTGGCCACCAGTATCGACGCGCTGGCGGTGGGCGTCAGCTTTGCTGCGCTATCCATGAACATTTGGCTTTCGGTGTCGGTCATCGCCTGCATCACCTTTGCCATCAGCCTCATTGGGGGCATTTTAGGCCGGCGCTTCGGGGCGCTGCTGGGAGATTGGGCGCAAATCCTCGGCGGCGTTATTCTTGTGGGCATCGGCCTGCGCATTTTTGTGGAGCATATGTGGTTTTAGAGCAGTTTTAACAAACAGCTGTTTACCGCCAGTTCGCGCGGGTACTCCGCGATGGCCGCGAGGTTGTGGGCGTCGGAGCTGGTGAGTATCTCCCGCCCGGCGGGCAGGCGGCCCGCTTCCACCAGGGCGGTCAGGCTGTGCTCGGGGCGCTGCACCTCGTAGGCGGCAAAGGGCAAATCCGGCGGGGCGAAGCCCAGCACCGAGAGCAGGGAGCTTGAATCCCTGTCCACATGGGCGGGCACGGCTATGCCGCCCAGCGCCTCGCACAGGGCCTTGGCCTCGTACAAATCAAGGCCCGATGCCATGGAGAAGAGCTTGTCCGTCTCCTCGCCGATGACGGCGTCGTCCTCGTCCATCACAAGCTGCCGGCCCCAAATGGCCTTGTCGTATGGAAGCATAGGCAGGGTTTCGAAGATGCGGCGGCCCATTTCCAGCGCGGCCTCCACGCTGGGGAAATAGCACAAAAGGTGGATTTCCTCCGAGGTGTTCACCTCAATGCCCGGCAATAGGCGCAGGCCGTAGGCCGCGCAGGCCCGCGCCGTGGCGGGCAGGTTAAGTGCGCTGTTGTGGTCGGCCACGGCGATGAGGTTGATGCCGTTGAGCTTGGCGAAGCCGGCGATGTTGGCGGGCGTCATGTCGTCCTCGGCACAGGGGGATAGGCAGGAGTGAATGTGCAAATCATAAGTCATGCCCGGCCCCTTTCTTTGAGTAACATGCAGTATAATTCTATGGTTCACTTTGGAGATACAACCCCGCCGCGCGGGCGATGGCCAGCCCGGCCTCGAAGGCGGGCTGGGCGCTGCGGCAGATGTTGATGCCGCGCTCCTTGGCTTTGGCGCGGGCTTCTTCGTCCAGCGCCGCGCCCTCGCACAGCACAATGGCCGCCGTGTCGGCCAGCGAGGCCACGGCCACGGCGTTCACGTTGCCCATCACCGTGCACCAGGCGCAGCCCTCGGGCGCGCGGCCCATGGCCCAGCTCAGCAAATCGGCGCAGTACACCGAGGTGATTTCCCGTGCCTCCGCCGCCACCAGAGCCTCGAAGCCGGGCAGATTTTCAAGTTCGGGCGTCTGCATAGCGGCCTCCTTCTGTGTTTACGATGGTTGTGAAAACTGCATTAATACCTAGGTGTCCAGCCCGGCGGCCTTCAAGATGGCCTCCATGCGCTGGCGCATCAGCACCACGCAGTCGCCCAGGGCGGCGTCGCCCCGCACCACGTCCTCGGCAAAATCCGCGCAGGTTGGGGCGCCGCAGCTGCCGCAGTCAAGTGCGGGCAGTTTTTCCATTATATTTTCCACTTCGGCGTAGCGTTCAAAGCTTTCCTGCTTTGTTTTACCAAGTTCCAGCACGGGCGTGTACTCAAGGTCGCTGTCCCACAGCATCAGCGGCGGGATGGAGACGCTGAGGTGGTTCGTGCTCACCGGCATATAGCGGCGCATTTTTTTGATTTTGCTTTTGGCGATGTAGGGGTTTTCCACCTGGAGCACCCCGCCCACGCAGCCGCCGGCGCAGGCGTCCAGTTCCACGAACTCGAGGTCCTGGTATTTGTTGTCCTCGAGGTCTTCCAGCACCCGAATCACGTTTTCAATGCCGTCTGCGGCGAGGTAGGCGTCGGTGGTTACCAGCCCGGCCGCCTCGCCGCCGCTTTCGGCCCAGCCCAGCCCAATGCGCCCGGTTTGGGCCAGTTCGGTGTTGTCGCCAACCTTCATGGCCCCCAAAAGGCGGGGGTAGATGTCCTTCACGGCCACGGCGGCGTCTATCTCGCTGTGCTGGTTGCCGATGGGGCTGCGCATGGCCGTTACCTTGGCCGGGCAAGGGGTGAGAAAGACGCAACCGACGTCTTCGCGCGGAACGCCGGCGGCCTCGGCCTCGTTTTTAGCCATGCGGGCGGCAATTTCCACTGGGGCGGCCAGGGGCAGCACGCGATGGATAAGCCCCGGAAAGCGCACGCGGATGAGCCGCAGCACCGCCGGGCAGGCCGAGGAGATGACCGGCCGAAGCAGTTTGCCGCGTTCCAGCAGCCGGCGCGTGGCGTCGGATGCAAGCTCCGCCGCGCGGGAAACGTCGAACACCGCGTTGAAGCCGATTTCCTTGAGGGCCGCAAGCACGGGCTCGGGCTCGTCGAGGTTGTTGAACTGGCCGTAAAGGCTGGGCGGAGTGAGGGCCACTTTATAGCGGTAATCCTCCACTGCGGCCAAGGGGTCGGTGATGGCCTTCTTGGCGTGGTGCGGGCAGATGCGGATGCACTCCCCGCAGTCGATGCAGCGTTCGGAGATGATGTGGGCCTTGCCGTCACGCACGCGAATGGCGGAGGTGGGGCACCGCTTGATGCAGTTGATGCAGCCCTTGCACTTGTCTTTGTCCAGGGTCACCGAATGGAAATACTCAGGCATACCCATCCTTCTTTCTCTGTTCATTATCCTATTATATTTCTATTGGGCACATACCCGCATAAACACGCGAGTGCCCTGCCCAACTGTAGATACTATGTCAAAGCTGTCTGAATATCGCTTCATGTTGGGCAGGCCCATGCCGGCGCCGAAACCGAGGCTGCGCACTTCGTCGGGGGCGGTGCTAAAGCCCTCGCTCATGGCAAGCTCAATGTTTTCAATGCCGGGGCCTTCGTCTGTGAGGCACATTTCCACGGCCTCGGGTTCCACCCTTACCTCTATGTGGCCGCCCCCGGCGTGGATGGCCAGGTTGATTTCCCCCTCGTACAAGGCAATGGCGGCGCGGCGCACGGCCTCGCTGGGGAAGCCCAGCTTTTTCAGGCGGGCTTTCAGGTCGGCGCTGGCCTCGCCCGCGCGGGTGAAGTCGTCGCCGGGCACGTCGTAATGCAGGTGGATTTCCGCCATGGCTCAGCCCTCTTCCCGGCCGCCGCGCAGGCCTTTTTCGTACAAAAGCCCGCAGGCCGTGAACATGGTGTGCTCGGTGGCCAGCACGGTGATGCCCATGTCCTGCGCCAGCGAGAGAATGGCGTCGGCGGGTTTTTTGCCCCGCACAAACACGATGCACACCATGTCCATCATGCTGGCGGTGCGCACCACCTGGGGGTTGGTAAGCCCGGTGACGAGCACGGCCTGATCCTTCACAAAAGCCAGAACGTCGCTCATCATGTCGCTGCCGCAGGCGTGGTGCACCTCGCGGGCAAGGTCTGCGTTGGCGGTGAGGATGGCGGCGTCCAGCACCCGGACGATTTCTTCAATCTTCATACAGTTTCCTCCGTGGGAAAGGGCTATGGGGTATGATGTGCCGTGGGCTTCTTTTTCATGAAGCCATGCTGTAATTCTATTAAAGCATAGCATGCGCTTGTGTTCAAGGGATGAAGTGTGTTAAAATCGATTGGAAATAGTTTTTTGCGGAGAAGGAGCAAGGCCAGCCAATGCAGTACAGTGAAATGAAACTGCCCGGAGAGATTGCCCGGGCGGTGGAACGTATGGGGTTCACCGAACCCACGGAAATACAGGAAAAGGCCATCCCGCCTATGATGGCCGGACGCGACATTATAGCCAAGGCCCCCACGGGCACCGGAAAAACCTGTGCCTTCGGCATTCCCCTGCTGTGTGATTTGAACCGCAACAGCGATAAGGCCCAGGCGCTTATTTTGGCCCCTACAAGGGAGCTGGCCCAGCAAATCACCGAAGATTTAAATGATTTGGCGCATTTTATTCCCGAGGTGCGCATCGCCTGCCTCTACGGCGGGCAGGCCATCCAAAAACAGTTCGATCAACTGAAAAAAGGCCCTCAAATTGTAGTGGCCACGCCCGGCCGCCTGATGGACCACTACAAGCGCAGAACCGTGAGCCTTGCCAGCGTGACCAAGGTGGTGCTGGACGAGGCCGACGAAATGCTGGACATGGGCTTTTATAAAGACGTGCGCCATATCCTTGACCTCATTAAAAACCGCAAGCAGATGGGCATGTTTTCGGCCACTATCTCCCGCGAGGTGATGGACATTGGCTGGCTATACCAGCGCGACCCGGTGGAAATTACCGTGGAGCCGGTGCAGGATTCCATGCCCAAAATCACCCAGTATTCCATCGCCACCACAGGCCGCAACAAGCTGCCGGATTTGGCGTCCCTCATCGTGCAGAATAATTACGACCGGGTGATGGTGTTCTGCAACACAAAGTACGCCACGGCCATGCTTTCAAACCAGCTTGCCCGCCTGAACTTCGACGTGGACTGCCTGCACGGCGACCTTTCGCAGGCCGAGCGCAACAAAATCATGGGGCAGTTCAAGGAGGGCAAGCTGCGCGTGCTGGTGAGCACCGACGTGGCGGCCCGGGGCATCGACGTGGACGATGTGGACGCCGTGGTGAACTACGACGTGCCGCAGTCGAACGAATATTACACCCACCGCATAGGCCGCACGGGCCGGGCCAGAAAAGAGGGCGTGTCCTACATTCTCTACATGCCGGACGAAGCCAAGAAGCTGAAAGAGATGATTCGCCTCACCCGGAACACCGTTATCCCGCTGCACTTTGGCGCCGGCAGAAAGCTGGAAGAGGGCCTTGGGCCGGAGGAAAGCTAGGAATATAAGAGCACAACAAACAAACATCGGCTATTTAAAGCGCCGATGTTTGTTTGTTGTGCTCTAAATCTCTTTATGCCCCGCCCCCGCTGAACTGGCTGTTGTACAGCTGGGCGTAAAAGCCGCCCTTTGCCAACAGGCCCTCGTGGGTGCCGGTTTCCACCACGTCGCCGTCCCGCATCACCAGAATCATGTCGGCGTCGCGGATGGTGGACAGGCGGTGGGCGATAACGAAGCTGGTGCGGCTGTGCACCAGGCGGCGCATGGCCTTCTGGATGGCCACCTCGGTGCGGGTGTCCACGCTGGAGGTGGCCTCGTCCAATATCATGATTTTGGGCCGCGCGAGGATGGTGCGGGCGATGGTGAGCAGCTGCTTTTGCCCGGCCGAGATGTTGCTGGCTTCCTCGTTCAGCACCATGTTGTAGCCCTCGGGCAGGGTGCGGATGAAGCGGTCGGCCTGGGCGGCTTTGGCGGCCTCGATGACCTCTTCGTCTGTGGCCGAAAGGCGGCCGTAGCGGATGTTCTCCATGATGGTGCCGTTGTAGAGCCAGGTGTCTTGCAGCACCATGCCAAAGAGGCCGCGTAGCTCGTTGCGGCGGAACTGCTTGACATCGTACTCGTCCACCAAAATGGCGCCGGAGTTGACGTCGTAAAAGCGCATGAGAAGCTTCACCATGGTGGTTTTGCCGGCGCCGGTGGGGCCCACGATGGCCACCTGCTGGCCGGGCTGCACCATGGCCGAAAAATCGTGGATGATGGTTTTGTCCGGCAGGTAGCCGAAGTTCACGTGGGCGAAGAAGACTTGGCCTCGCGCCCCTTCGGCGGACACGGGGTTTTCCGTGTCCGGGCTTTCCTCCGCTTCTTCCAAAAAGATGAACACCCGCTCGGCGGCGGCGGCGGTTTGCTGCAGCACGTTCGAGGCGTTGGCGATTTGGGTGATGGGCTGGGTGAAGTTGCGCACATACTGAATAAAGGCCTGAATGCTGCCCACGGTGATGCTGCCGGCCAGCGCGAACCAGCCGCCGAGGATGCACACCAGCACATAGCCAAGGTTCCCCACAAAGTTCATCAGGGGCATCATCAGGCCGCCCAAAAACTGGCTTTTCCACGCGGAGGTGTGCAGGCGCTCGTTCACCTCGTTGAAGGCGGCTTCAGTTTCCTTTTCCCGGCCAAAGGCTTGCACCACCTGATGCCCGCCGTACATCTCCTCCACCTGACCGTTGGCCTCGCCCAGATAGTTCTGCTGCTTTTGGTAATAGGGCTGGCTGCGCTTCACCACGGCCCGCACAACGGCGGCGGACACCGGGATAATCAGCAACGTCGCCAGCGTCATCCACAGGTTGATGGTGAGCATCATCACCAGCGCCCCGATGACGCTGGTGATTGAAGTTACCATTTGGGGCAGGCTCTGGTTCAGCGTTTGGGTGAGGGTGTCCACGTCGTTCGTGATGCGGCTGAGCACGTCTCCGTGGCTCACGCGGTCGAAGTAAGAAAGGGGCAGGCGGTTAATTTTGGCGGAGATGGCGCGGCGCAGGTTGTAGCTTATTTTATTGGCGATATTGTTGAGGAGAAAGCCCTGAAAATATTGCAGCACGGCGCTGATAAGGTAAATGCCGCCGCACAGCCAGAGAATGCGCAGAATGGCGTTGAAATCGATGCCGCCGGTGCCTGAAATTGCGCCCATGAAGCCCGAGGCCAGAACGTCGGTGGCCTGGCCGAGTATCTTCGGCCCGGCGATGGACAGGCCCGTGGCGGCCACGGCCAGCACCAGGCAGGCGATGATGGCAGGCAGGAAGCTGCGCAGATAGGCCGCGAGTTTTTTCATGGTGCCGCCGAAGTCCCGCGCTTTTTCGCCGGGCATCATGGCGGCGGGGCCGCCGCCTCTGGGGCCAAAGCCGTGCCGGGGCGGCTGGGGGGAAGCGGGCCGGTTTTGTCTGCTCATGCCAACTCCTCCCGGCTCAACTGGCTTTCGGCAATCTCCCGGTAGGCCTCGCAGCTTTCAAGCAATTCCCGGTGGCGGCCTATGCCCACCACCTGTCCCTCGTCCAGCACCACAATTTGCTCGGCGTTCATGATGGTGGACACCCGCTGGGCCACAATGAGCACCGTGGATGTTTGGGTGTAGGGGCCAAGCGCGGCCCGCAGCTTTGCGTCGGTGGCAAAGTCCAGGGCAGAGAAGCTGTCGTCGAAGATATAAACCGGGGCCTTTTTTACCAGCGCCCGCGCGATGGACAGGCGCTGGCGCTGCCCGCCGGACACGCTGGCGCCCCCCTGGGCCACCTCGGCGTTGAAACCGCCGGGCATGGCGGAGATGAACTCGCTTGCCTGGGCTACGCCGGCGGCCTCGCGCAGGGCTTCGTCCGAGGCGTCCTCGCTGCCGAAGCGCAGGTTGGAGGCGACGCTGCCCGAAAAGAGCAGGCCCTTTTGCGGCACATAGCCGATGCCGTTGCGCAGCGTGTGCAGGGGAATGTCCTTCACGTTCACCCCGTCCAGCAGCACGGCGCCGCCGGTAACATCGTAAAAGCGGGGAATAAGGTTCACCAGGGTGCTTTTGCCGCTGCCCGTGGCCCCGATGAAGGCCGTAGTTTGCCCGGGGCGCGCGGTGAAGCTGACCTTCGTCAGCACGTCCTCGTCCGCGCCGCCGTAGCGAAAGCTCACGTCGCGGAACTGCACCTCGCCCCGGATAGCCTTATCCGGTGGCAGCGCCTTGCCCTCGTCTTTAATGGCGCTCTCGCTGCGCAGCACGGCGTTGATGCGCTCGGCGGACACCGAGGCCCGAGGGATGATGACGAAAATCATGGCGATGAAGAGGAAGCTGAGGATGACCTGCATGGCGTATTGAAGGAAGGCCATGAGGTCGCCCACCTGAATGGCGCTGGCGGCGATTTGCCCGGCCCCCAGCCACACGATGAACAGGCTCAAGCCGTTCATCACCAGCATCATCGTGGGCATCATGATGTTCATGGCCCGGCCCACAAAGAGGCTGTTTTTCGTCAGGTCGGTGTTGGCCTTGTCGAAGCGTTCTTCCTGAAATTTCTGGTTCGAGAAGGCCCGCACCACCATGATGCCGGAGAGGTTCTCCCTGGCTACCTGGTTCAGCCGGTCGATGAGGGTTTGCATTTTTTTAAAGCGCGGCATCACCACGCGCATGAGAATGAGGATGACCAGCGTGATGAAGCCCACCCCGACGCCGATAATCCAGCTCATGCCCGGAGACTTGCTGAAAGCCATCACCACCCCGCCAATGCCCATGAGCGGGGCGTACACCAGCATGCGCATGCCCATGGTGTACAGCATCTGCACCTGGTTTACATCGTTGGTGGTGCGGGTGATGAGCGAGGAGGTGGAGAAGGCGTCCATCTGGGCGCTGGAAAAGCCCGTCACCTTGGCGAACACGTCGCGGCGCAAATCGCGCGCGACGCCCGCGCCCAGGCGCGCAAAGCAGAAACCGGCCCCCACAGCGCAGGCCACCATCAATAAACTCAGCGCCACCATGATGCCGCCGATACGCAAAATGAAGCCGGTTTGCATTCGGCCCGTGTCGGCGCCAAGCTGCCGGTAAAAGCTTTTGTTCAGCGCCGCGGCCACGCCCTCGGTGAGGGTGGCGGGGGCTTTCGCCGCCGCTGCGATGGCGGCCTCGTAGTCCGCCTTGGGGGCCTGCGTCCCGCTTAGCAATTGGGAGATGGCGCCGAGGTCGAACTCGGCGCTGTTGGCGTTCGAGGCCGCGAGGTTCAGCCCCTGCTTTTCGGCCTGGGCCTCAAGGAACTGTGCCAAAGCGTAGCCCGTGCGGCCAAAGGCGGCGCCGGCAGCCACCGCTGCGTCCCCCGTGGCGGTGAAGGCCAGCGCGCCCTGCTGCGCGGCCAGAGGGAAGCTGGCCAGCACGGCCTCGGCGTCTTCGGCGTCCAGGGCGCTCACGTGGGTGTAGGCGTCCTGAATGGCGTAAAGGTCGGCCTCGCTCATGAAGAGCAGCAGCATTTTGTAAGCGTCTTCGGAAATGGCCTTCGGGGCAATTTCCTCAATGCCGCTTTTCTGGATGCCGACGTTGACGATGCGGCTCATCATGTTGGGCAGGCTGAGGTCCAGCAGGGCCTGGCCGAACAAGAGCACCACGCCCAGCGCCAGCATGGCCGCATAACGTTTCAGGTAACGCGCAAGTTTCAGCATGGCAAGAAGACTCCATCTCATTGGCCGGGAGGGCCCGGCAAGGGCGAGCGGCGGGGCTAGATAGTTCTAGTGGAAATACAAATCCTTGGTGGGATACTGCGGCTCGCAGGTGAAGAAAATTCCCAGCTTCAGGAAGGTGCTTTCGTCGTCGCGGGTAATCATGTCCGAGCAATGGGCGTCGCAGCCGCGCAGGCCCCCAAGGTAGCCCATGGCCAGATCGGCGGTGGGGTTGGTGGCGGCCGAGATGGACAGCGCCTGCAAAACCTCTTCCAGCTTCAGCACCGGGTAGGTGCTGCCGAGAACCTCTTTTTTCAAGCGCACAATAGGCTCGAGGACGATGGGGGAAATAAGCGGCAGTTCGTCCGCGATGCCGGCGAGGGTTTTGATGGAGTTGAGCACCACGCTGGCGGTGTCGTTCATCAGCTCGCTGCCCTTGCCGGTGACAATGCGCCCGTCGGGCAACTGGATGGCCGTGGCGCTGCGGCCCGAAGCTTGGGATTTTTCCAGCGCCGGGGCCACCACCGCGCGGTTGTGCGCGTGCAAATCAAGGCTGCTCATCAAAAACTCGATGCGCTGAATGGCGTCCTGGTCACCCTCGCCGCGGGTGTAGGCCACGCGCGCCTTGTACCAGCGGCGGATGATTTCCTGCTTTGAGGCCTCCTGCACGGCCTCATCATCGGTGACGCAGCGGCCTATCATATTCACGCCCATGTCGGTGGGGCTTTTGTATATCTCCTCGCCGGTAATGCGCCGCAATATAGAGCGCAGAACCGGGAAAATTTCGATGTCGCGGTTGTAGTTCACCGAGGTGACGCCGTAGGCCTCGAGATGGAAGGGGTCAATCATGTTCACGTCTTTCAGGTCGGCGGTGGCGGCCTCGTAGGCCAGGTTCACCGGGTGCTGCAAAGGCATGTCCCACACGGGGAAGGTTTCATACTTGGCGTAGCCCGCCGAAACGCCCAGCTGATGCTCGTGGTAAAGCTGGGAAAGGCAGGTGGCCAGCTTGCCGCTGCCGGGGCCCGGGGCCGTTACCACCACCAGCGGGCGGCTGGTTTCAATGTAAGAGTTGGCGCCGTAGCCCTCGGGGGAAACGATGGTGTCTACGTCGGAGGGGTAGCCCTTGGTGAGGGTGTGCACGTACACCCGTTCGCCCCGCATTTCCAGCTTGTGGCGGAACACGTCGGCGCTGGGCTGGCCGGTGTACTGCGTGATGAGCACGCTGCCGATGGTCAGGTCTATTTTGCGCAGGCTGTCGATGAGGCGCAGCACGTCCTGGTCGTAGGTGATGCCGATGTCGGCGCGAATCTTGTTTTGCTCGATGGCCTTGGCCGAGATGCACAGGATGATTTCGGCCTGGTCTTTCAGCTCGGCCAGCAGCTTCACCTTGCCGTTCAGGTCAAAGCCCGGCAGCACCCGCGCGGCGTGGTAATCGTCGAAAAGCTTACCCCCGAACTCGAGGTAGAGCTTTGAAAAGCGTGCCATCCGCTGGCGGATGCGCGCGCTTTGTTCCTTGATATAGGTCTCGTTGTTGAAGCCAAGTTTGGCCATGGTGACAGACCCTCCATATTCATGAATGAATTAAATTCAGTTAATGTAATAAAAATGTCAGAACCAGCCGATATCGGTCGTTTCAATCTGGAAACCAAGGGCGGCAAGGTCCATATAATCGGCAGGGCCTGTGAAGCCGTACCAGGTATCCTCCTTGATGGAAGCGAGGGACTGGCCGTGGAAGGCGTAGACTTCCCCCGGCCGCTGCAAAATGAGCGTAACGTCCCGGCCGCGCAGGGCGCTGAACACCTGGGGCGGTATGGCCGCGCGGTAAGAAGCCGGGAAACGCAGAATGTCCCCGGGCCGGGCCTCGGTTATTTGAAGGGTCACGAAATCCCACAGGTTCATGGCGGTGATGGACTGAAGGCCGTAGTACCGGGATTCCACCCCATTCAGCCAGCCGCCGGGGCTTTCATGCAGGTCGCCGTCGTGGCGGAAGAGCATCGGCGGCTTCACCTCCAGCAGCGGCACCACCGCGTCGCTGCCCGGGGCGGCGGTGCTCAGCACCCCCACGCGGTAATCCATCTCCTGCCGGTAGGCCAGGGCGCTGCCGCTGCGGATGGTGTCCAGTGCCTGTGCGCCGCCGAAGCGCAGCAGCGTATCCCGCGCGCCGAGGGCCGCAAAGCCGCCGGCCAGCGCCAATGCCAGCACCAGCGCCAGGCCAAGGCTGTTGGCCCGGCAGAAGGCGGCCACAGCCGAACCGGCGTCTTTTTTCAGGCGGCCGGCGGTGTGCAGGGCGTGCAGCTTTTGCCGCAGCCAGCCCAGCGCGTAGATGAAACAGCCGTACAGCGCCGCCACGCTGGTGAAGAACATCCAGTTTTCGTAGCGGTAGGGCAAATTATCCCCCAGGGCATACAGGCCCGGGCACAGCCCGGCGGCCAAAAATAAATAGGCCCCCGCCGCCACAAGGCCCGGCAGGCGAAACCGAAATTTGCATGGTCCCGCCGCGCTCCAGAACACCGGCGCCAGCGGCAGCAGGAAGAGCCAGGCCGGGAAACGCAACGCCCGCCCCAACCAAAAGGGCACGGCGGCAAGGGAAGCCCAAATGGTAGGGATAAACCCTTGCGTGCCGCCTTCGGTGGCGATGCGCGATGCGTTGCCCGGGGCTGCAAGGGCCACGGCGAAACCCGCCGCCAGCACCAGAAAGGGCGGCAGGGCGAACTTCCAGCGGCTGCTTTTTTGCAGCAGCGGCAGCGCCACAAACAGGGTCTGCATCATAAGGCACTGCAGCCCGCTCATGAAGCCGGAGCCGCCCATGGCCGCCGCGCCGAGCACGGCGCACACCAGCGCGGCCGCGCGGCCACGGCGGGTTTTGGCGTTGTGCAGGTACAGCATGATACCGGCCTGAAAGAGAAAGGCCGCAAAAATCAGCGTATAGAAAACCGCCCCCGTGTACCAATAGAAAGCTTCGTTTTGAGAGGGCGGAAACTGGGTGAGTACGACGCAGGCGGAAAGGCCCGCCAGGGCCGCCGTGCCGCGCGAGAAGCCCAGGGCCCGCCGCAGGGCAGCCCAACTGAAAAACAGCAGCCCCGCGCACAGAACGCACAGCACAATCACCGGGCCAAGGGACTGGAATTGTTCCCCGAAGATGTTGGGCTGGAGGGCACATACAAACACACCAAAATAAAGTCCCTGCCAGTTGAGGTAGCGAGTGTGGGTGTAGCGGGCCGCCGCGGCCAGCACCGCCCACAGGGAATGGTCTTCGCGCCAGGCGTCTCGGCCGGCCTGGGCAAAGAAGAAATCGTCCACCATGGAATAGTTGTAGCGCGCCAGAATCAGCATGGGCAGCAGCAGTGCGGCCAGCGCCAGCGCCGCCAGCACGGCCAAATGCCAGGGCCGCAGCATCGAGCACAGCGCATGGTAGCCCCGGCGCACCGCCGCCCAGCCGCCATAGTCCCGGGGCGGCGCTGTAAAGGCAGCTGCGCCGCAGGCAGATTCACCCAGGGCGTCGCCTGCAATGGCTTCGCGCTGGCTTTCCTGTTGCGTATCGATGGCTTTCATCTCCCGCCCCTTTCGCGCGCAGGCCGCAAGGCGTATTCGCCCGGCTACCGCATCACGATATAGGCCTCGCGCTGCGGCCCCACTGAAACATGGGTGATGGGACAGCCGAGGGCTTCCTCTACGAAAGCGATGTAAGCGAGGGCCTCCGTGGGCAAGTCTTCGCGCCGGCGCAGGCCGCTGATGTCTTTGTGCCAGCCCTTGAGGGTTTTGAGCACGGGCTTTGCGCGGGCCAGGCGCGCGCCGTAGGGGAAGGCGCGCGTTTCCTCGCCGTCTATCTCGTAGGCCGTGCACACGGGTATCTCCGTGCGGTAGCTTAAAACGTCCAGCATGGTGAGGGCCACGCTGGTGGCGCCCTGCATGTGGCAGCCATAGCGGCTGGCCACGGCGTCGAAAGCGCCCACGCGGCGAGGCCGCCCGGTGGCCGCGCCGTATTCGCCGCCGGCCTCCCGCAGGGTATGGGCCTCGTCGCCGAAAAATTCCGTGACACAAAAGGCCCGCCGCCCACGCAGGAGGAGTAAGCCTTGGTGACGCCGATGCTGTTGTCCAGCCGTCGGCCCGGCACGCCGGCCCCAATGGGGGCAAAAGCCGCCAGCGTGGTGGATGAGGAGGTGTAGGGGTAGATGCCGAAGTCGATATCCCGCAGGGCGCCAAGCTGGGCCTCGAACAAGATATCCTTCCCGGCCTCGGCGGCTTCGTCCAAATATAGGCCGGTGTCGCAAATATAGGGCCCGAAGGTTTCGGCGGCTTCCTCAAGGCAGGCCCAGACTTCGCCGAAGGGCAGGGGTTTCGCGCCGTACACGCGCTCTATCATCAGGTTCTTGTAGTGGATATAGTCCTTTATCTCCTCGGCCATGGCAGGCAGGGACAATAAATCCCCCATGCGAAGGGCCTTGCGCAGGTACTTGTCGCCGTAGGCGGGGGCAATGCCCCGCCGGGTGGAGCCTTGGGCGTTGTTGCCCAGGCGGTCTTCCTCCAAATTGTCCAGCAGGGGGTGCAGCGGCAGGCAAAGGGCCGCGCGGTCGGATATTTTGAGATTGTCCGGCCCTGCGGCTACGCCGCGCTCGCGCAGGCGGCGGCACTCTTCGGCCAGATGGCGCGTGTCTATCACCATGCCGCCGCCCATCACGCACACCACGCCCTCGCGCAATATGCCGCTGGGAAGAAGATTCAGCACAAACTTGCCCCGCTGGTTGATAACGGTGTGGCCGGCGTTGTTGCCGCCCTGATAGCGTACCACGATGTTGTAGTCCTGGCTCAGCAGGTCCACCATGCGGCCCTTGCCTTCGTCGCCCCAGTTGATTCCGGTAATGGCTGTCAGCATTTAACTTCCTCTCAGTTATCGGTGGCCGAACCCTCGGCCGAATGAGTATCCACCCGAGTATTGTAACATACCTGGGCAAGCGGAACAATGCCCCTTGACAAGTATGCGGAAACACGCTATAAAAAAGAGTAGTAAAAACGGTGGCATCGCCGCCTTGGGAAAGAGGGCACTGTTATGGTGTTTGAGCGCATCCGTCAAATCCTGATGGACCAACTGGATTTGGAAGAAGACAAAATCACGATGGAATCCGACATTGTGGACGATTTGGAGGCCGACAGCCTCGATGTGGTGGATTTGGTCATGACCATCGAGGACGAATACGGCATTGAGGTGCCGGACGACCAAATAGAGAAATTCCGCACGGTGGGCGACGTGGTGCGCTATATTGAGGAAAACACCTGAGGCCTCGCAGAGGCCTTTCCGGCTGACTTTGAGCGCCGCCGCCTGGCGGCGCATTTTCTTACATTTATCTATCTAAACAGTATCTAAACAAGTGGAGGAACTATGGCACAGGACAAGCAAAAAATGGTGGAGGCCATCACCCCCATCGACAAGGACTTCGCCCAGTGGTACACCGACATCTGCCTGAAGGCCGAACTCGTTGATTATTCCAGCGTGAAGGGCTTCACGGTGCTGCGGCCCTACGGCCAGGCCATATGGGAGAATATCCGGGATATTTTTGACGGCATGATAAAGAAAAGCGGCCACCAGAACGTGGCCATGCCCATGCTGATACCCGAGAGCCTTTTGCAGAAGGAAAAAGACCACGTGGAGGGCTTTGCGCCCGAGGTGGCCTGGGTAACGCGCGGCGGCAGCGAGGAACTGGAAGAGCCGATGTGCATTCGCCCCACCAGCGAGACGCTGTTCTGCGACCATTTTGCGCGGGTGCTGCACAGCTGGCGCCAGCTTCCCTTTTTGTACAACCAATGGTGCAGCGTGCTGCGCTGGGAGAAAACCACCCGTCCCTTCCTGCGCACGCGGGAGTTCTGGTGGCAGGAGGGCCACACCATCCACGAAACCGCCGAGGAAGCCAAGGCGGAAACTCTCGATATTCTGGACAAGTATACCGAGCTGTGTGAAAAATACCTGATGATGCCCCTGGTGCGCGGCCCCAAAACCGAGAGCGACAAGTTCGCCGGGGCCGAGGCCACCTATGCCATCGAGGCCATGATGCACGACGGCAAGGCCCTGCAGGCCGGTACCTCGCACTATTTTGGCGACGGCTTCTCCCGCGCCTTCGACGTCACCTTCACCGGGCGGGACAATACCCTGCAATACCCCTTCGAGACATCCTGGGGCGTTTCCACCCGCCTCATCGGCGGCCTCATCATGGCCCATGGAGACGATGAGGGCCTGGTGCTGCCGCCCGCCGTCGCGCCCGTGCAGGTGGTTATTGTGCCGGTGGCCTCACACAAGCCCGGCGTGCTGGAAAAGGCCCGCGAACTGCGCGAGCGCCTGGCGGGCCTTGCCCGCGTGAAGCTGGACGACAGCGACAATTCCCCCGGCTGGAAATTTGCCGAGTGGGAGATGCGCGGCGTGCCCCTGCGGCTGGAAATTGGCCCCAAAGACATTGAGAAAGAGCAGTGCGTGCTGGTGCGGCGCGATAACCGCGAAAAAATCTTCATGCCCCTGGCCGAGCTGGAAACGGCCCTGCCCCGCCTGCTGGACGAACTGGCCCAGGCTATTTACAACAAGGCCGCCGAGAACATCCGCCGCCGCAGCTACGACTGCAAAAGCGTGGCCGAGGTGAAGGCCATCCCCGAGGACAAAACCGGCTTTGTGTACGCCATGTGGTGCGGCGAGGAAGCCTGCGAGGACGCCATGAAGGCCGAAACCGGCTACGCCAGCCAGTGCATCCCATTTGAGCAGCGGCAGATAGCCGATACCTGCGCGGTGTGCGGCAAGCCCGCCAAACACATGGTGATGTGGGGCAAGGCGTACTAAATTATCACTTCGTTCAGAATGACATCGAGAAAAGAGGAACGCGATGGAGTATAAATTGCTGCGCCCCACGGCGGAATATGAGGATAAATACTGGCGGCTGATGGCCGAGCCCGGCGCCAACGATGAGATGATGCCCTATACCACGCGGCCCCGTGGCCGTGCCTACGCCGAACTGCTTCGGGACTGGGCGGTTTTTGAGACAGCCCCGCTCGAGGGCTTTGTGCCCGGAACGGCCTTCTTTTTTGTGGACGGCGAGGGTGAAATACTGGGCTTTTTGGATTTGCGCCACCGCCTGAACGCAAACCTTGAAAAGTGCGGCGGGCACATCGGCTATGGCCTGCGGCCCAGCGCGCGCGGCAAGGGCCTGGCCCCGAAGATGCTGGCCCTGGGCCTTGAGGAAGCCCGCGCGCGGGGCATTCAGCGGGTGCTGCTCACCTGCGACAAGGCGAACCTTCCCTCGGCGGCCACCATCCGCCGCTGCGGCGGCGTGCTGGCCGACGAGCTGCCCTGCGAGGAAGGCGGCCTGACCCAGCGGTATTGGATAGAGTTGTGACAGCAAAACAAAGAGCTTTGTGCAATTTGGCGCTACGACCCGCGCAGATGTTTGTCATTTTAGTCAGAGAGTAGTATGAGTACAGCAAAAAAGTGGGGCTGCCGCAATAAGCGGCAGCCCCTGTTCGTAAGTGTATATATTCAGGTTACCCTGCCGCCACAATGGGTACGGCGGGTTCGGCAGGCTTGGCGGGCGGGGCGGCGGGGGCTTCGGCGGCCGGCATGGCCGTTATCTCCTGCGCCGGGGGCGCTTCCTCTTCGCCCAAAATGGCCATGAACTCCTCGCCTGTGATGGTTTCCTTTTCCAGCAGGTAGGCGGCCAGTTCGTCCATCTTATCCCGGCTGCCCTCAAGAATGGCCGTTGCCAGCTGGTGTGCGCCCTTGATGATCTCCAGCACCTCGGTGTCGATGCGGGCTGCGGTGTCTGGCCCGCAGGCCAACTGCCCCTCGCCCCCGAGGTATTGGCTGCCCTGTGTTTCCAGCGCCATCATGTCAAATTCCTGGCTCATGCCGTAGCGCGTGACCATGGCGCGGGCCAGCTTCGTCATTTTTTCAATGTCGTTGGAGGCGCCGGAGGTGAAGGTGCTGAACACCAGTTCCTCGGCGCTGCGGCCCCCGGCCAGGGTGGCCAGCTCGCGCATGGCGTCCTCGCGTGAAAGCAGGTTCTTTTCCTCTTCGTCCACCTGCATGGTGTAGCCCAGCGCCCCCGAGGTGCGCGGCACAATGGTGATTTTGTTCACCGGGGCGCTGCCTTTTTGCCGGGCGGCCACCAGCGCGTGGCCAATCTCGTGGTAGGCGATAACCCGCTTTTCCTTTGGGCTGATGACCTTGGTTTTGCGCTGCATGCCGGCCAGCACGGTTTCAACGCTCTCCATCAAATCGTGCTGGCTCACGATGCGGCGGTTGTGCTTCACCGCCAGCAGCGCGCCTTCGTTGATGATATTGGCCAAATCGGCGCCCGAAGCGCCCGAGGTGGCCCGCGCGATGATGCCGTAGTCGATGCCGTCGTCCATCATCACCTTCTTGGCGTGTACTTTCAGAATCGCCTCGCGCCCGGCCAAGTCGGGCAGCTCCACGGGGATGCGGCGGTCGAAGCGGCCGGGGCGCAGAAGGGCCGCGTCCAGGGTTTCGGGCCGGTTCGTGGCGGCCAGTATCACCACGCCGGAGGAAGCGTCAAAGCCGTCCATCTCACTCAGAAGCTGGTTGAGGGTCTGCTCGCGTTCGTCGTTGCCGGAAAGGCCCGAGCCGTCGCGCTTTTTGCCAATGGTGTCCAGCTCGTCGATGAAGACGATGCAGGGGGATTTTTCCTTGGCCTGCTTGAACAAATCGCGCACGCGGGCCGCGCCCCGGCCCACGAACATCTCCACAAACTCGCTGCCCGCAATGGAGAAGAAGGGCACGCCGGCCTCGCCGGCCACAGCCTTGGCCAACAGGGTTTTGCCGGTGCCCGGCGGGCCCACCAGCAACGCGCCCTTGGGCATTTTGGCCCCCACGCTTTTGTATTTTGCGGGGTTGTGCAAAAAGTCTACTATTTCCCCCACGGCCTCCTTGGCTTCCTCCTGGCCGGCCACGTCCTCCATGGTGATGCCCGTTTGCGCCTGCACATAAACCTTGGCGTTCGATTTGCCGAAGCTCATGATATCGTCCCCGCCGCGCCGCATGGTGCGGAACAAAAAGAACAACGCGGCCCCGAGCAGCAGGGTGGACAGCAGCATGAACATGGGGCTTGAGAAGAAGTCTTGCTGGGGTATGGCGTAGCTGAACTCGATGGGCTCTCCCGAGGCGGTTTTGGCGGCTTCCAGCCGCTGCACAAGGCCGGGGTCGTCGAAGGCGCCGGTGTAGTAAACGGCTTTGCCGCCGGCGTCGTCGCTGGCCTCAAAGCTGATGCGCTGGGCCTGGGCGTCTACGCTTACGGCGGTAACCTGGCCCTCGTCCACCATCTCAAGAAAGCGGGAATACGTCACCTGCTGGGACTGTGCCCCTGTGAGGCGGGGCATTACATAATACCAAAACAGCAGCGCCAGCAGCACCAGCGTTCCCGCGTAGATAATGAAATTGCGCTGTTGATTTTGGGGCTTATTCATGGGCGGCACTCTCTTTCACTCATATAGGCTAAGCATAAGCAGATTAATTATAGATATCATAATACTACGAAATAAATGTGTGCGGCCTTTGAGCGCGCGGTTAAGGATTTGTGAAGCCGGCACCTGGCGGCAATGTGAAGCAGGATTGGTATGATGCGAAAAGGGCGGCCGCTGCGGGCCGCCCGGAAGCTGTGCGCTTCTTACTCGCTGATTTTGCCGATGCCGAGATAGCTTCGGGCGCCGGGCACCCAGTCTATCTGGTAGGCTTCGTAAATACCGCGCAGGTAGTTTTCGTACTCGTCTTTCTTCACGGCGCTCAGCACGGTGTCGCGCATGCTTTCAAAGTCGTCCTCCTCGGTGAAGGCGTCTATCTTCTGATACACGATGATGGTGCTGCCCATGTGGTAGCTGCCGAACTCGCCGCTGGACTGCGTCATCAGCTCGGACAAAAATTCCTGAGAGTAGGTGTCGTAAGTGTCGGGGAATAAATCGATGTAAGAGGTGGAGATGTTGTTGAGGGCGTTGTCCACATCGTAGGTGCGCCCCAAAAGCTCGTATGCCTTTGCAAGATCCTGCTCGGCTATATCTTCAAGGGTTTTGGCGCCGCTCTCCAGTTCGGCCACCATTTGGTCGGTGAGGACGCTCACCTCGGCGGTTTTGTCCTCGGGCTCGCTGCCGTCGTCTCCGGCCAGGGTGTTCACCGGCACGGAAACAGAACGCACATGGGCGGTCATGGCCGCGTACTCGGCCTTGAGGTCTTCCTCGGGGGTATAAAGCTCGCCGCCTTCGTCGTACAGGGCGGTGAAAAGCTGGTTGGCAAGCTGCTCGTTCGCGCTGTACCGCTGCATGGTGGCCTGGGAGATGCCGTTATTCGTGTAGGTTTCCTCCATATAGGGCCAATACTGCATCAGCTGGTCGATGTTCGACTGCCCCTCGCCGCTGAGGGTGATGCTTTTTTCGCGGCAAAGGCGCATGACGCACACATACTTGCGCAGGCTCTCCTCGGTCTCGCGGCTTATCCAGTCTCTGGCCGGTTCGCCCTCAATGTCCTGCTTCAGTACGTCGGTTTCGGGGTCTTCCGCCAGGTTTTGGGCGCGGGTGTAGGCCGAGTATTGCGCAACGAGATAAAGGCCCGAGGAAATCACATGGCCGTCGATGGTGCAGGCGTTTTCATAGAAGTTGCCGATACAGCCGGCCAGCGAAAAGCACAGGATGCCCACCAGTACCAGCGCGGCCCATTTTATGCGTTTCAACAGTACAAAGCCTCCCGTGGCGCGCAAAGTTTTCCGCGCCGTAAATATGAAAAATGATGGGAACACCAATACATTATATCTTGTTTCAGTGGCTGTTGCAAGAGCGAAGAAAGTTCCGCGTTCTATTGGATCGCCATAAACGGCGCCCCCCCTACAAACCAGACTCTGTTTCCGTCTCCGCCAGGGCGGCGGCCACGCGGCGCAATACGTCCAGCGGGCGCTGGCCGGCGGCCAGGCGCACGGCCAGGTAGGGCTTGGCCGAGGCGTTGAACATCACCGGCAGTTCCCTGCTGCGAAGCAGCGGGCGCAGGGCGGCGGGGTTCAGCGCGTCGGAGTACAAAAGCAGCGTGTCCTTCTGTTGGCTCACCTCGTAAATGCCAAGGCGCGCGCACAGCACGCGCAACAGGCTGATGTCCACCAGGCCCTTGGCGGCGGGGCCAACGGGGCCGTAACGGTCGGCCAGTTCCTCCAGCACGTCGGCGGCGTCGGCTTCGCTCTCAATGGCGGCAATGCGCTTGTAGGCCTCGATGCGCCCGGCGGGAGAGGGGATGTAGCTGTCCGGGATGAAGGCGTCCACGGTAATGTCGATGAGGGTTTCGGCCTTGTCCGGCGGCAGGGCTTCACCCTTGGCGGCGGCGATGGCCTGGCCCAGCATCTTCACATACAGCTCGTAGCCCACGGCCTCCATGTGGCCGCTTTGGCTTTGGCCCAAAAGGTTGCCCGCGCCGCGTATTTGCAAATCCCGCATGGCAATGCGGAAGCCCGAACCAAAGGCCGTGAACTCCCGGATGGCCGACAGGCGCTTGGCCGCAACATCGGTGAGGACTTTATCGCGCCTAAAGGTGAAATAGGCGTAGGCCTTGCGGCCGCTGCGCCCCACCCGGCCGCGTATCTGGTACAGCTGGGCCAGGCCCATGCGGTCGGCGTCTTCTATGATGAGGGTGTTCACGTTGCGCACGTCCACGCCGGTTTCAATCAGGGTGGTGCACACAAGGATATCCACCTCGCCGTCCAAAAGCTGCTGCCAGGTGCGGGAGAGCGTTTCCTCGTCCATGCGGCCGTGGGCCACGGCAATGCGCGCGCCCGGCGCCAGTTGCCCCAGCTTCGCGGCCACCAGGTCGATGGAATCGACGCGGTTGTGCAGGTAATACACCTGCCCGGCCCGCGCCAGTTCCTTCTTGATGGCCGATGCGATGAGCTCGCTGTCGTATTCCAGCACATAGGTTTCCACGGGGCGGCGCTCGGTGGGCGGATCCTCGATGGTGCTCATGTCCCGAATGCCGGACAGGGCCATGTTCAGCGTGCGGGGAATGGGCGTGGCCGAAAGGGTGAGGGTGTCCACCCCGATGAAGGTTTCCTTGAGCTTTTCCTTGTGGCGCACGCCGAAGCGTTGTTCCTCGTCCACCACCACCAGCCCAAGGTCGTGGAATTTCACGTCCGCCTGCAAAAGGCGGTGGGTGCCCACCACAATGTCCGCCGTGCCGGCGGCCAGGGCCTTCAGCGCCTCGCGCATCTGCTTCGGCGTGCGGAAGCGCGAGAGCATCTCCACCCGTACGGGGAAGGCCTCCATGCGGGAGAGGATGGTGTTGTAGTGCTGCCAGGCCAAAATGGTGGTGGGCACCAAAATGGCGCACTGCCTGCCGCCCATCACGCATTTAAAGGCGGCGCGCAGGGCCACCTCGGTTTTGCCCACGCCCACGTCGCCGGCCAGAAGCCTGTCCATGGGGTGGGCGCGCTCCATATCTTTCTTTATCTCGCGCGCGGCCTGCAATTGGTCGTCGGTTTCATCGTACTCAAAGCGGGCCTCAAAGTCCCGCTGCCATTCGGTGTCGGCGGGGAAGGCATTGCCTGCGGCCTCCTGCCGGCGGGCGTACAGTTCTATCAAATCCTGCGCCATCTCGGCGGTGGCGCGCTTCACGCGGGCCTTGGTTTTGGCCCATTGCTCGCCGCCCATGCGGGCCAATTTCACCTTTTCGCCATCGCCCGGCGCGGTGTAGCGGCTTAAAAGGTCAAGTTGGGTCACGGGCACATACAACACGTCGCCCCTGTCATAGCTCACCTTGAGGTAGTCTTTCACCACGCCGTGCAAATCCAGCCTTTGGATACCCGCGTACAGGCCGATGCCGTGGCTTTGGTGCACCACGTAGTCGCCGGGCTTGATGTCCGAAAGGCTCGAAAGGCCCTTGCGCTTGGCGGGCTGCTTGCGGGCGGGGCCGGCGTCTTGCCGGCGCGAGGTGAACAGGGCGAAATGCGCCGAGGGATAGCGCGCCCCGGCGGAGAGGTGCCCCGGCAGCACCACCGCCGTGCCGGGCACGGGCCTTAGCTCATCGCTTGGCCTCGCGCTGTGGGCGGGGATGCCCGCATCCTCCAAATCCCGCGCAAGGGCGGCCGCGCCGCGCGCCGTGCCGGCCAGCACGGCGCAGAAAGTGCCCTCGGCCAGCATGGGGCGTATCTCCTCGGTGAGGCTTGCCACGTCCCCCGGCCAGGGGGGCAGGGCGTGGGCCGGCAGGCTCACGCTTTCTTTAAGGCTTACGTCCGGAATGCCGCGCGCGAAGTTTTCGGCGTACACGGCGCGCTCGCGCCCGGCCCGGCTTAGCAGGCCGGCCATGTCGTCGTAAAAAGCGAAGAGGCCGGGGGCCAAAAGGCCCTCTTCCAGCAAAGCCTTCTGCTCCTCCTCGGCGCGGAACAAAGCGCCCGAGGCTTCCTCCCGCACGCCGGAGGGCTCGTCGAAGAACAAAATCGCGCCGTCCATATAGTCTAAAACGCTTGCGGGCGCGTCGTAGCGCAGGGCCAGGTAGCGATCCATCCCTTCGGGCATCACCCCGGCGTCCAGCGCGTCAAGGTCGCCCTGCATCACGGCGGCCAGCTTTTCACGCGCCGCGCCGCGCTTTTGGGCCAGCTTTTCGCGCAGCAGCGCCGCGGCCTCGGCGGCGTTGCCGAACAAGACCTCCCGCGCCGGGGAGAGGTACACTTTTTTCAGCACGGCCTCCCGCCGCTGGCTCACAAGGTCGAAGCTGTGCATGGAGTCCAGCTCGTCGCCCCAGAATTCAAGGCGGGCGGGCAGGTCCATGTCCGGGGGATAAATGTCCACAATGCCGCCGCGCACGCTGTACTGGCCGGGGCCGTCCACCTGCTCGCGCCTAAAGTAGCCCGCGGCGTTCAGCGTGGTGACAAGGTTTTGCTGGGGCAGGCGCATGCCGGGCCTCAGGGTGAGGGTGCCGGCCAGAAAATCGCTTTTGGGCAGGGTGCGCTGCAGCACGGCCTCCACCGGCGCGGCCACCAGCCGCACCCGCCCGCCCACCAGGCGGCCCAGCACCTCCAGCCGCCGGTACTCGTACTCGCGGCTTTGGCCCTCGATGTTGCGCATCACGAAGTCCCGCGCGGGGTACACGGCGCTGGGAATGCCCAGCGTGGCGGCGTCGGCGGCAAAGCGGGTGGCCTCGGCCTCGCCGGGCGTCACCACCAGGGCGGGCAGGCCGGTGTCCTCGCACAGGGCGCACAGCACCGCCGCCCGGCCCGCCGGCGGCAGGCCGAACAGCGCCGTCTGGCCGGGCTTTTGCACGGCGGCCAGCAAGCGGCGGTATTCGGGGCTTTGTTTGATGGCAGTGGTTAGCATGATTGTCCTTGTATATGACTTTTTTCTATATTGTTTTGTTATTTATGCCGTAGCCAACAACTAACGGCTGCCTTTTGCGCAACCAAATCCACGCAAGCAGCCCCAAAAGGCTTGCCGCGCTGATGGCCGCCCCGGCCCACAGGCCGCTCGGCGTGTAGCTAAGCTCCAGCCTGTGGCTGCCCGGCGGCACCTCGATGGCCGTGAGCGCGCCGAGGGCGGGCAGGGTTTTCACCGGCTGGCCGTCCAGCCTCGCCTTCCAGCCTTCGTCGTAGGGGATACTCAGCAGCAAAAGGCTCTTGTCCCCCTCGTTTACTGTGATGTTGCCGGAAAAACGGGACTGGCTGAAGCTTTCCACCTCGTAGGCGTTCCGGGCCAGTTCGTTTGTTATCTCGCCCAGCAGCCCGCGGCTTTCATAGGCGAAAAAGGCGTCCATAATCAGCAATTCGCCCCGCGCCTTGGGCAGCAGGCGCACCTCCACCTGGCTGCCGGGGGCGTAGCTGCCCAGGGCCAAAATACCGTGCCGGTTCGAGTTGAAGTAGTCGTCCTCCCACTTTTCCCCGTTCACATACACCTCGGCTCCCCGGTAGTTGAGGGTGGTGAGGTGCAAGTACAAATCGTCATCGCTTTCCGCCGTCAGCGTGTAGGCCACATAGGCTTCGGCCTCGGGGTCTATTTTGTTGTAGATGGCCTCGCCGTAGAACTCGCCCACAGTCAGGTTCACGGTTTCCACGGCGGCTTCGCCCGCCGGGCGGTAGAGGTCTTCTTCCAGCCAGGGGCACAGCCTGCGCCACATTGCGTTCTGCACTTCAAAGAGATTTTCCTCCGGCGCGGCGCTAAGGCCCTCGGCGGCCCCCGGCCCCACCATGAAGCCCAAGGGCAGGGCCTGCGGGTTTTCCCAGGTGATGATGCCGTAGCTTTCGCCTATCGGCGTATAGGGCTTGGGCATCACGCGCCGCCCAAAAAGATATTTCACGCCTAAGAGGTTATCCATGGCCACGGTGGAGCCGTCGGAATATTTCACGCTGTTCGTTCCCTCGGAAAAGCCCGTGTATTCCAGAAAATGCCGCACGGCCATTTTGTCGGAACTGCTGAAATGGGTGAGGCCGAAATAGCCCAGCAGCATGGCGTCGTTGTCGCTGAAAGCGTCGAGGTTCTCCATGCGGTAAAAGCCCTTGTCCTTCTCTTTCACGGCCTCGGCCACGGGCTGATAAATGCGCACAAAGTCGTAATAATAAGCGTAGGGGAAATATTCCACCCGGCGCAGGCCAAGGTAAACGCTTGCGCCGAGGTCGGCCAGCACCAGCGCCAGCAGCGCCAGCACGGCGGGCCGCCAGCGGCGCTTTGCGCGCAGGTGCAGCGCCAGAGCCATCACGGCGGCCAGGCCAAAGCCCAGCAGCACCTTGCCCGTGGTGAGGTGGGTGTATTCGCTGCGCCACACCAGCAGCACCGCCGCCACAATGCCCCCCAGTATCAGGGGCAGCCGGCGCGTGGCCTCGCCTTTGCGCAGGCGCCGCCAGCCCAGCCAGCCCAAGTATAGCAGCGCGAAGCTGAACAAAAAGCTGTAGCGGAACAAAAAGCCCACGGGCTTGTTAAAGCCGTGCCAGAAAAGGTTCAGCGGGCCGATGCAGAAGGAGGCGATGAGCGCCAGCAGCAGCAGCCCGGCCCCCAGCCGGCGGCGGCGGGGGATTTTGGCGTCGCACAGGTACAGCGCCGCGCACAGCAGCGCCAGCATTCCGCAGTAAATGTGCGGGTAGCCAAAGAAGATCATGCCCATGTTCACGGTGCCGGGCAGATAGCGGGAGGCCACGTCGGGCAGGATGACAAAACTCGGTTCAAAGAGGTTTTCCAGCGTGAAGCTGGCCTTGCCGCCTGCAAGGGACAGCATGGCCGGCAGCAGGCATGCGGCGGAAAGCCCGCCGCCCAGCAGCGAGGCTAAAGCAAAGCGCCCGAAGGGCTTCCACTGGGCGGGCTGCCTGAGCGCCCTCTTCTCCCGCCGGGCAAAAAAGAAGAACAGAAGAATGATATAGAGCAGTGAAAACACACAAAGAACAAAGCCGATGTAATAGCATGTTACAATTGCCGCAAAAAGCGCCAGCACATAGCACAGAGGGCTTTTGCCTTCCCACAGGCGCTCGATGCCGATGACGACGATGGGCAGGAGAATCACCCCGTCCAGCCACATGATGTTGGACTGGAAGGCGGTAACGTAGTCCATCAGCGCGAAAGGCACCGAGAACAAGAGGCTGGCAAAGCGCGGCCCCCGGCGGTTCAGCAGCAGGCTCATGGCCAGGCCGCAGCAACCTACCTTTAATAAGGTCATTATCTCAATGCCGAGGGCCAGGTGCTTTGTGGGGAAGAAAAGCAGAAGCAGGTTGAAGGGGGAGAGCAGGTAATAGGCCGAGAAGCCGGCCATATCTCCCCCCAGGGCCTTCGAGAAGGTATACAACCAGCTTTGCCCGCCCAGCAGAAGATTATCACGCAGGTAGGCAAAAAAGCTGACGTATTGGTTGCGCGAATCGATGGCTAGCACCGAAAGCTCGCCAAAGGGGTAGATGCCCACCGCCACGTAAGTGGCAAAAAGGCCCAGCACCGGAAGCAAAAACGCCGCGGCGTGAATGGGGGCCGGCCTGGCCTTGAGGGCGGTTTTCACAAACAGGGTTCCTCCACAATCTCCATGTCATTCTGAGCGAAGCGAAGAATCTTGTCCTTTATATCGATGCGGGCTTTCGACTCAAAGATTCTTCGCTTTGCTCATAATGACAACGCAATAACAACGCAATGATAATGCAATAACAACGTAACGGAAACGCAACCAGCGCCTAGCGCCCCTCGCCGTTGTAGCGGCTCATGGCCTCGGCGGCGTTGCCGTCCATCAGCAGCTTTGCGGCGGCGGCAATATCCGGGTAACGGGCGCGTATCTGCTCCGCCTCCCGCGCCGTCAGGCGAGAGAGCACCCAGTCGGCCATGTCGTACTCGGGGCGGGGTTTATCTCCCACGCCAATGCGCAGGCGCGGAAAGCCCTGCCCCAAAAAGGTAATAACGCTTTTCAGGCCATTGTGCCCGCCGTCTGAGCCGGACAGGCGAATGCGCAGCACCCCGGCGGTCAGGTTCACATCGTCGCACAGCACGATGACCCGCTCCGGCGGTACACGATAGTAATCTGCGGCTTTCACAAGGCATTGCCCCGAAAGGTTCATGAAAGTTTGCGGTTTCAGCAGCAATACCCGGTGCCCGTCCACCTTGCCGTCGCCGCTCAGCGCGTCGAACCTGGCCCGGCGCACCGAAATGCCCCAGGCTTCGGCGGCGGCGTTTAGCGCCTCGAAGCCCACGTTGTGGCGCGTGCCGTCATACTTTTTCCCGGGGTTCCCCAGCCCGGCAATAATCCATTCGATGGAGGCGGATTTTCTGAAATAATTAAACATGATGTGTCCTTGTCCTTACCAACGAAGGCTAGGTAGCCGTATTCTCGTGCCGGCGCATCTTCACTACAGCCATTCCATCAATAATGTCCACCGAATTGGCGGAAGGCCAGTAGGCCATCTCCTCATAGCGCGTCGAGGACAGTATTTTCTCCCGCAGATTCTCACCGGGATAAGCAAAATCCACATTCAGGAATTCACGCATAAAATCGTTGTAAGTTTTAGAGTTGTACTTCAGCGCCGTATTGCGTTCACTGTCTACGATATTCCACAAATAGGGCTGGCTGGGGTTTTCCAGCGGGTATACATCGGGGAACTCGCTGTCCGATATGTACAAGGGCATTCCTGGCTCATAGTCGTCCAATTGCTCTATCCGATCCACTATCCGCAAACACAGGCCATAATCTTTTTCAAAGCGGGTATGCATATTTTGATAGGCGAGGTTGGTGGTGAGCCAGAAAGAGAAGCATAACCCCGCCGTTGTAATCGCCGCACCCCATTTTAGTGCGGCGTCCCAGCGGGAAAGATTTTCCGCAGGTAGCTTTTCGGCAAAAATCACGGCGAAGATAAAAAGAAGCAGATAAGCAGGCTTCATTAAGAAGTGATAATGAATCTCAGGATTTATCAAGGCAATAATGGTAAGCCCTATAGGTGTTAAAGCGATGATGACTATCAGCGCGAAAACGCGCCAAGGCCGGCGCAGTTCACGGTTGGCCGATAATGCCCGTAAAACTAGCAGCCCACACACAATAAAATATAGTATAAGCATAATTTTTGCAAACACGGTGGAAAAAGTACCGTTTGCGAGGAAGGTGCCGCCAAAGCTGGTGTAGCTTTTCACCACGCCGCGTATGAAAGCTTCGCCAGAGTACGAGAAGCTGCTTAGCATCTGCGCTCCTTGATAGTGGGAGAGGGTAACGCCCCCCACTGCAATTACCACCCGCGCGATGATAAGATACAGAATAACGCCCCCCAGTCCGAGCGCCAGAAAGCGCAAGACGGCTCGCCCAATGTCCTTCGGCGGGGCTTTGCAAAGCAGCATCAGCATCAAATCCAGAAAAACAAGCAAAACGGAGAATGTTATGTAAGCCTGATAAATACCCAGAGCAAGGCTAAGCAGCACAATGCCCGGCATAAAACCGTATTTGTAGGCTTTGGTGAGGTACACGGCAAGGCAGATAAACAGAATAGACAAAAAATAGGCATCCACAGTATACATATAGCCCATTGTGGCGGCCGTAGTGGGAAAGGTAACAAGGATTACACATAGCAGAATAATGCTTAAAGATTCTTGTAACTTAAAAAATTCTGTTAAAATTACAGCGGATATGCTCAAATAAAAGAGGGCGAGAAAGCTGTTCACGGCCGGCAGGCTGAAGAAACTGCCGGGCAAGCTTGCCAACATCAAAAACCAGCGGCCAAGGCCCGGCAAATCTTGGCTGGTATAGTAGTTGCTCAAGGTATCGGGTACGGGCAGGTCGTTGGTGATGACAAAAATATGGCACAAAAGGCCGGCAAAGAATGAGGTAAAAAAAGCCGTCTTCCAGCGAGATGGTATGCGCATATAGCGGTTTGTAAGTACCCTCGAGGGCGAAAGATAGGTTTTTTTCTCATCCAAGATGGGAGGGCCTCCTAAAGTTATGAATGTGGCGAAGCAGGCGCATAGAATCTCTATATCCTGCTGCGTTTATAGGCTCTTGCTCTAATGAAACAGAGTGGAAACAGGCTTATCGCTGTAAATGCGGGCGATGGCCTCGGCCAGCACCGGCGCGCAGGACAATATGCGCAAACGCTCGTTGCGTTTTTCTCCCGGCACGTTGATGGTGTCCAGCACTACCAATTCGCTCAGAGGGGAGGCCTCCAGCCGCTCGAGCGCCGGGCCGGACAGCACGGCGTGGGCGGCGCAGCCCGATACGCTGCGCGCCCCGCGCTGCATCACGGCCTCGGCGGCGTTCACCAGCGTGCCGGCGGTGTCTATCATGTCGTCCACAATCAATACGTCCCTGTCCACAATGTCGCCGATGATGTGCATAATTTCGCTGGAATTTGGCTTGGGGCGGCGCTTGTCTACAATGGCCAGGGGGGTGTCCAGGCGCTCGGCAAAGGCGCGCGCGCGGTTCACGCTGCCAAGGTCGGGGCTCATCACCACCAGATTTTTCTTAAAATCACCGTCTTTTTTCATCTTGCGCTCGAAGTAAGGGCACAAAATGGGCAGGCTCACCATATGATCCACCGGCACGTCGAAGAAGCCCTGTATCTGCGGGGCGTGCAGGTCCATGGTCAGCACCCGGTCGGCCCCGGCCTTCACAATGAGGTCGGCCACCAGCTTGGCGGTAATGGGGTCGCGCGCGCGGTTCTTCCTGTCCTGCCGGGCGTAGCCGTAGTAGGGTATCACCGCCGTAATGCGCCCCGCCGAGGCCCGGCGGAAGGCGTCAATCATAATCAGCAGTTCCATCAGGTGGCGGTTCACGGGGCTGGAGGTGCTCTGCACCACAAAAACGTCGCTTCCCCGCACGGATTCAAATATCTCCACCCGAATTTCACCGTCGGAAAAAAGGCCGACTTCGCTTTTTCCCAGCGGCACGCCAAGGCCCTCGGCCATGGCGACGGCCAGGGGCTGGTTCGAGTTACCGGCGAACACCTTGATGTCTTTGCCGTGCAGATTCATGGGCTTCCTCCTAAAAGAACTCTAGAAAAACAGTTTATCATTCTGGGCGATGGCTTTCAAGCACCGCAGCCAGTTCCAATATAACGCCGCCCTGCGCGGGCGTGATTCTATACAGCCCGTCATTCTGGATATCCTCGGGTTTGGCAAACAGTTCTCCGTAATCCATTACAAGGTTTTCGTTGGCACTGGCAATGTAAACATAACCGTAGCCCTCGGTAAGCCACTTATCAGCCAGTGCCTGCGGCGCAATCACCTCAACGCCGGCCACGGCTTCACCCTCGCCGCGGGCCTCGGCCACCACGGTGGCTGCTCCAAAGCGCAGGGGCGCGGCGTAATAGCGCAGTGCGGTTTCTTCCGCTGCGGGGCGCCCCTGCAATATGACAAACACCTTCTCCTCTTGGCTGTCCACGGCTTCCTGCAATTGCTGCGCCGTGACCTCCATGTGGGCAAAATTTCCGTCCGGGCGGCGGTAGGGAATAAGGTACAGGTAGATAGAACCCGTTACGAAAAACACCAGCGTCACGGCGGCAATGCCCGCCCACGGGAAGGGTTTGCCCGGCTTGGCCGAATCTGAAATATTCTCTTGTTCGGCAAAGTCATCCCCATCGCCGCCGGTGAAAAAGCGTGCATAGGCCAGCAGCATAGCTGTGGTAACGGTAATGAAGCCGGTGCCCATGTAGCGGCCATAGGAGGCAAGACCAATCCCCTCCACGGCGGAGAAGGAGAAGAGATACAGCATCAGCATAGCGAGGGCGTATATGGCCATGGATGTGGGAACGGTGACGGCCAGCGCGAAAAGCGGCCCACGCCGCTGTGTATGCCGGTATCGCCACAGCACAAAGGCCGCGAGGGCGGTGCCCAGCACAGCTGCCTGAAAATAGGTGGCCGAGGCCAGCGGGGCGTGGTACATGGCGTCGCCGATGATGGAGGAGAGAAAATTTTGTATGATGGTGGCCTGGGTTTCATCTCCGCCGCCGGCCAGCACCCGCAAAACGGATAAAGGCGTGATGCCGCCCAGCCCAAAGGTGCTTCTCGCCACCCCAACCGAGGCTTTGAATATGCTCCAGCTGGCGGAGGCCAAAACGGCGCCGCCAAGGGCCGCTGCAAGCAGCGCCAGCGGCGTTTTGGCCAGGGCCGGCGGTTTTTGCGGCGAAGCGAGGCGGCGATTTTCCCGCAGGCGGAATACATATAGCGCCAGCAGGAACACCGCCGCCGGCACCAGCGCGAACACACCCATTTGCTTTGCCAAAACCGCAGTAAAAAAGGCCAGGCCGGTGCTGAAAAGGCCGAAGCCGGAAAGGCGGCTTTCCGTTATGATCATACTGAAGGCATAACCCACCAAAACGCCCATGGTGGCGTCGATGTAGCTGGAGGCGTAGAGGTTGGCGCCGGAAACGGTGTGCAGGAACACAGCCATCACCAGCAGGCCCAGCGTGTTTTGCCATTTCTTCGCCCCGATGGCGGAAAAGGCGGGCAATAGTGAACCCAGCGTGAGAAACTGCAAGCCTCGGTACAGCGAGGGCTCGGAATAAGCGCCGCAAAGCTTGCACCAAAGGTATTCAAATAGCATAATGGCCGGCGGATAGTCCCGATGAGAGGCGACGGCCGATTGAGGCACGTTGTACAGGGCGTCCAGACGCACCATCTCTTTTACGGACAGGCCCCAGAAGGAAAACTCGTCGCCCCACACCATGTTGCGGTTGCGGTTCACCACCAGAACAAAAACAAACAGCACCGCAAAGGCAAAAAATGACGGTATCCCCAACCTTTGCCACACTGCCCTCAAACTCTTTTTTCTCAGAACCTCAGCGCCCAGCAGCAAAAGCCCCGCCGCGGCGGCCAAAGCCACAGCCCAAAGCCCGGCGGGCAAAATGCCGGCAAGCCCGCACAGGTACAAAACCGCTATGGTTCCCTGCATAAAAACGGGCAGGGCCACACCAAAGTCCCGTTTCGAGAGCCGGCACACCAGGAGGCCGCCGCCGGTGAACAACAAAAACAATAGCACATGGCCCAAAATGCGCTTCCTCCTTCGCGGACTTTTCCCCATCTTCTAGTTTACCCCATGTTGCCGGTTTTGCAAGTGCAAATGTTCGCGGCGCCGCAAACCGGGTCATAGAGTGTTAACAAACGGCAGCGGGTTCTATCGCGCAAAACGGGTGGCATTCCCGGGCGGCTTCTGGTATAATAACGAAGTGCACCAAGACACAAGCGCCCCGCCGGAATGGGAAGGGCGGGAAAAAGCCGTGCCGCTCTGCCAGCGGCCAAGGTATTTATGGAGGTATTACATGAGCCAAAAGTATGTGTATTTGTTCAGCGAGGGAAACCGCGACATGAAAAACCTGCTGGGTGGCAAGGGCGCCAACCTGGCCGAAATGACCAACGCCGGTATGCCGGTGCCCCAGGGCTTCACGGTGACCACCGAGGCCTGCACCCGCTACTATGACGACGGCCGCCGCATCGCCCCCGAAATTCAGGACGAGATTTTCGCCTACATGGGCAAAATTGAGGAAATCACCGGCAAGCAGTTCGGCGACAAGCAAAACCCCCTGCTGGTAAGCGTGCGCAGCGGCGCCCGCGCCTCCATGCCCGGCATGATGGATACCATTTTGAACCTTGGCCTGAACGACGAGGTGGTGGAAGGCCTGGCCGCCAAAACCGGCAACCCCCGCTTTGCCTACGACAGTTACCGCCGCTTCATCCAGATGTTCAGCGACGTGGTGATGGAGCAGCCCAAAACCGAATATGAGAAAATCATCGACGAGATGAAGGAACAACGGGGCGTGACGCTGGACACCGAGCTGAACGCCGACGACCTGAAAGAACTGGTGCGTGAGTTCAAGGCCCGCTACAAGCAAAACCAAGGCGCGGATTTCCCCGCCGACCCCAAAACCCAGCTTATTGAGGCCGTGCGCGCCGTGTTCCGCAGTTGGGACAATCCCCGCGCCAACACCTACCGCCGCATGAACGAGATTCCCTACGACTGGGGCACCGCCGTGAACGTGCAGAGCATGGTCTTCGGCAACGGGGGAGACACCTCCGGCACCGGCGTGGCCTTTACCCGCAACCCCGCTACCGGCGAAAAGGCCCTCTTCGGCGAGTACCTCATCAACGCCCAGGGTGAAGACGTGGTGGCCGGCATCCGCACACCCTCGCCCATCAGCCACCTGAAAGACCAAATGCCCGAGGTTTACGCCCAGTTTGTGGACATTGCCGGCAAGCTGGAGAACCATTACAAAGATATGCAGGACATGGAGTTTACCATTGAGGACGGCAAGCTTTACATGCTGCAAACCCGCAGCGGCAAGCGCACCGCCGCCGCCGCCCTGAAAGTGGCCGTGGATTTGGTGGACGAAGGCATGATAAGCGAAAAAGAGGCCGTGCTGCGCGTGGAGCCCAAGCAGCTCGACAGCCTTCTGCATCCCCAGTTCGACCCCGAGGCCCTCAAAAAGGCCCCGGTCATCGGCAAGGGCCTGGCGGCCAGCCCCGGCGCCGCCGCCGGCCAGGTGGTGTTCACTGCCGAGGACGCCGCCGCCTGGCACGCCCAGGGCAAGAAGGTTATTCTGGTGCGGCTGGAAACCAGCCCCGAGGACATTGAGGGCATGGTGGTGGCCCAGGGCATTCTCACCGCGCGCGGCGGCATGACCAGCCACGCCGCCGTGGTGGCCCGCGGCATGGGCACCTGCTGCGTAAGCGGCCTTGGCGAGATGGTGGTGGACTACGAGGGCAAGAAGTTCACCATCGGCAATGTGGTGAAGAAGGAAGGGGACTTCATCTCACTGGACGGCAGCACCGGCAACGTGTACGGCGAGGCCGTGGCCACCACCGAGGCCGGCATCTCGGGCGACTTCGACCGCCTGATGAAATGGGCCGACGCCGCCCGCCAGCTGGAAGTGTACGCCAACGCCGACAACCCGAAGGACGCAAAGCAAGGCTCGGATTTTGGCAGCGAGGGCATCGGCCTGTGCCGCACCGAGCACATGTTCTTCGAGGCGGACCGCATCAAGGCCATGCGCGAGATGATAGTGGCCACCGACGTGGAGGCCCGCAAAAAGGCCCTGGCTCGCATTTTGCCCTACCAGCAGGGAGACTTCGAGGGCATCTTCGAGGTGATGGGCGAGCGCCCCGTGGTTATCCGCTTTTTGGACCCGCCGCTGCATGAGTTTTTGCCCACCAATGAAGACGACATCAAGGAAATCGCCGGCGACCTCGGCATGAGCGTCGAGACCCTGAAACAGGTCATCGAGAGCCTGCACGAGTTCAACCCCATGATGGGCCACCGCGGCGTGCGCCTTTCGGTGAGCTACCCCGAAATTGCCGAGATGCAGACCACTGCCGTCATCAAGGCGGCGCTGGCCGTATCGAAGAAGACAGGCAAGCCCATCACCCCGCAAATCATGATACCGCTGGTGGGCGAGGTGAAGGAGTTCCTGTTTGTGAAGAAGGTGGTGGTGGCCACCGCCGACGCCCTGATAAAGGAAGCCGGCAGCGACATGAAGTATGAAGTGGGCACGATGATTGAGATTCCTCGCGCGGCCCTCACGGCCGACGAAATTGCGGCCCAGGCCGACTTCTTCTCCTTCGGCACCAACGACCTCACCCAGATGACCTTCGGCTTCTCGCGCGATGACGCCGGAAAGTTTTTGGATTATTACTACCAAAGCAAGATTTACGAGAGCGACCCCTTTGCCCACATAGACGTGAAGGGCGTGGGCAAGCTGGTGGATATGGCCTGCAAGCTGGGCCGCGCTGCCAACCCGAAGCTGCATCTCGGCATTTGCGGAGAGCACGGCGGCGACCCCACCAGCGTGGAGTTCTGCCACAACACAGGGCTGGACTATGTGAGCTGCTCCCCCTTCCGGGTGCCCATCGCTCGCCTTGCGGCAGCCCAGGCGGCCATTAAGAACCCGAGGTAAAGCATATAGCAAACAAGGGGCGCGCCGTATGCGGCGCGCCCCTTGTTTGTTCATTTTTTCGCTCATCTTTCTTGCACAGAGGCAGCGCGAATTGGATGAATTGCATAAATATTCATTAATACCCAATAAAATTGCAAAATAACCTTGATTATATACAACTATAAGGTATAATTAGAGCCAGGCAAGCGATTAAGCTATTGTTATAAATAGTAAGGAGAATCCCCATGAAAAAGATTTGTTTTGCACTGGCACTGGTGTTGGTTTTGTCCCTTGCGCTTTCGGCTTGCGGCGGCGCGCCCGCCCCTTCCGCCGCCCCGGCCTCCGAGGCCCAGCCGGCGGACGCCGCCTCCACCGCCCCCGCCTCTGAAGCGGCGCCCGAAGACGCCGGCGCCGGCACCCTGGTGATGGCCACCGAGGCCACCTTCCCCCCTTACGAATATATGAGCGGCAGCGACATTGTGGGCGTGGACGTGGACATTGCCAAAGAAATAGCCGCCGAGCTGGGCCTTGAGTTGGTGATTGAAGAAATGCCCTTCGACGCCGTGATTGCCGCCGTGGATTCCGGCAAGGCGGACTTCGCCGCCGCCGGCATCTCCATCACCGAAGAGCGCAAGCAGACAGTGGACTTTTCCATCGAATATGCCACCTCGAAACAGGTCATCCTCACCAAGGCCGATTCCGGCATTGCCGGCGAGGCCGACCTCAATGGCAAAACTGTGGGCGTGCAGCTTGGCACCGTGGCCGACCTCGCCCTCACCGACGACTACCCCGAGGTGGTGGTGGAACGCTACAACAAATACACCGATGCCGTGAACGACCTCATCAACGGCCGAGTGGACGCCCTGGTGCTGGACAGCCTACCCGCAGAATCCCTGAAAACCATGGACGAAAGCCTTGTGATTTGCGATAATGAGCTATTCACCGATGTGTACGCCATCTGCGTGAAGAAGGGCAACACCGAGCTGCTCAGCACCATCGACGCCGTGCTGCAGCGCCTCATCAGCGAGGGCAAGGTGGACGAATTCACCCAGGCGCACCTGGCTTAAGCGGGTTCGTCATTCTGAGCGAAGCGAAGAATCTTGCCCTTTTTCTCAGAGATTCCTCGCTGATAATTAGAGTGACACGTGATATGGAAAACGCCGCAGGCAAGGCTGTGGCGTTTTCCGCTGTGTGATGGTATACTGTGGTGAGTTGTTGCATGAGAAACTGAGAACAAAGAGATGGGAACCGGGCAAAGCCTCGGCGTGGAGCGTTGCGAATGAATTTCTTCGAGTCACTGTGGGAGCAAATCGTCAAAACCCTTTTTACGGAGGAGCGGTGGCGCTTCTACCTGGAGGGCTTTTTAAATTCCGTTCAAATGACGCTGATGGCCTGCCTCATCGGCGTTTCCATCGGCGTGCTGGTGGCCGTTGTGAAGGTGCACCACCTCACCACCGGCAAGCTGCGCGTGCTCAGCGCCCTGACGAATTTTTATACCACGGTCATCCGGGGCACGCCCGTCATGCTGCAATTGCTCATATTTTACTACATCATCTTTTCCTCCGCCCCGGCCTCCGCAAAGGTCTTCATCGCGGCGCTGGCCTTCGGCGTCAACTCCGGGGCCTATGTGTCCGAAATCATCCGCGCGGGCATTCTCTCGGTGGACGTGGGGCAAACCGAGGCGGGGCGCAGCCTGGGGCTTTCCTCGGGCAAAACCATGCGGCTGATTGTGCTGCCCCAGGCCGTGCGCAACATTTTGCCCGCCCTCTTTAACGAGGTGATTGCCCTGCTGAAAGAAACCTCCGTGGCCGGCTACATCACCATTGTAGACATTACCCGCGCAGGCGATTTGATTCGCAGCCGCACCTTCCAATTTATGCCGCTGCTCGTCTCGACCGCCATATATCTTGTGCTGGTGCTGGCGCTCACCAAGCTTCAAAGCCTGCTGGAAAAGAGGATGGCAAACCGTGATTGAAGTGCATGACCTTAAAAAAGATTTTGGCGGGAACCCCGTGCTGCGGGGCATCACCACCCGTGTGGAGAAGGGCGAAAAGGTGGTTATTGTCGGGCCCTCCGGCTCGGGCAAATCCACTTTTTTGCGCTGCCTGAACCTGCTGGAGGTGCCCAGCAGCGGGCAGGTCGTTTTAGAAGGAATTGACATCACAAAGCCAAAAACAGATATCGACCGCCTGCGGCAGAAGATGGGCATGGTGTTCCAGAACTTCAACCTCTTTCCCCACCTCACGGTGCGCAAAAACATCACCCTGGCCCCGGTGCAAACCGGCCTGATGAAGCAGGACGAAGCCGACGGAGAAGCCGAGGCACTGCTGGCGCGCATTGGCCTGCCGGACAAAATAGACGCCTTTCCCCGCCAGCTTTCCGGCGGGCAGAAGCAGCGCATTGCCATTGTGCGCGCCCTTGCCATGCGGCCGGACGTGATGCTGTTCGACGAGCCCACCAGCGCGCTGGACCCCGAGATGGTGGGCGAGGTGCTGGAACTGATGCGGGAGTTGGCCGCCAGCGGCATGACCATGGTGGTGGTGACGCACGAGATGGGCTTTGCCCGCGAGGTGGCCACGCGCGTGATGTTCATGGACGAGGGCCTGATAGGTGAGGAAGCCGCGCCCGATAAATTTTTCGGCGCGGCGCAGAGCCCCCGCTTGCGGGATTTTCTCTCGAAGGTGCTGTAATTGCGCAGCAAGATATGGTGCAGTTTAGTCTTGGGAGACGATTAGATAAGCACGGAATTACCCCGCCATCTTGTCATCCTGAGCGGAGCGAAGGATCTTTCCCTTGGGGGATGCGCTGGATTTCCGGCTCAAAGATTCTTCGCTTCGCTCAGAATGACAATAAGTCAGCACTTACCTAGAAATCTATGGACATTCATTTGTGAAAATTGTATAATTATGTCATATTCTGGAGGAAGGGGTGTCCCCTATGGCATTCGAAAAACGCAACATCGCTCTTTGCATAGTGCTCAGCATCGTCACCTGCGGCATTTACGGTATTTACTGGTGGTATGTCATCGCCCGGGTTTTTTACAACTCCCGCACGCCCAACGCGCTGGATATGTCTCCCGGCCTTCTGATTCTCCTCAACATCGTCACCTGCGGCTTCTTTGGCATCTATGTTTTCTACAAATGGGGCAAGCAGTCTCCCGAGATTTTCTACCAGTACGGCCAGCCTCAGGAGGACAAATCCATCCTGTACCTTGTTTTGGCCATCTTTGGGCTGCAAATCATCAACATCGCCCTCATCCAAAACGATTTCAACAGCCTGGCCGATTTGGGCATTGCCCCGCAGTACCCGCAGCAGGGCCCCGGATATCCCCCGCCCCAGGGCGGCCAGTATCCGCCCCCGCCTTACGGCGCGCAGCCCCAATACCCGCAATATCCTCAAGCTCCCCAGGCGCCGGGCGGCTACCCCTATGCCCAGCAGCCTCCGGCGGGCTACCAGCCCCAGCCCGGCTACCAGCCGCCCGCCCCGCCCCCGCCCCCGCCCCCGCCGGGTTCCCCCTATGGCAACCCCTACGGCAACGGCGGGCAGAACCCGAACGAGTAAAATAAAAATGGGCTGTTGCAGAACACCATTCTGCAGCAGCCCAAAATTTTTCCATCGCAGGGGCGGCCGTCCTCGGTCGCCCGAGGCTATCGCAAAAGCAAAACGGGCCGCCGAAGGCGGCGGCCCCTACGCGGCCGGCGGGTATCATCGGTCTTCGCAGGGGACGCCCCTTGGGCGTCCCTTTTTGGCGTTCGGCTGTCGGGCGCGGGCGACCGCGACGGTCGCCCCTGTACGCGGGCCACGCCTTCGGGCTGCAACAGCCCCTTTTTTTAGGCAACCATTAATTTATTGTCATTCTGAGCGCAGCGAAGAATCTTTGAGCCGGAAAGCCAACAGCTAACCCAAGGGAAAGATTCTTCGCTTCGCTCAGAATGGAGCAAGGGCCTGCCGCCCTGCCCTCCGTCAGATAGGCATCGGCCAGCTCCGGGTAAAACTCTTTTTTCAGTACGCTTATTATAACGTACTTTACAACGTTCACACGTTAATTAATTATCTATAATTGTTGCATCCATCCCGGCAATGGCGCGCACGCGGGCGTCTGAAATGTCGGGGCTGATGGTATCTGCGCTGGCGACGGCGAGGCTGGCGGCGGCAAGGCCCAGGCGGGCGGCGCTTTCCAGCGGCAGGCCGGCAAGCCGGCCGTGGGCCAGCGCGGCGGTAAAGGCGTCTCCCGCGCCTGTGGCGTTTGCCATGGCGGCGGGGCAGGCCGGCAGGCGCGTAAGGCCGCTGTCCCCGGCGCAAAGGCAGCCCTCGGCCCCCAGGGTGATAACCACCTGCCGCAGCCCGGCGGCCAGCAGTGCGGCGGCGGCCCGCTCGGGGCCGCTTTCGCCCCCGGCGTCCACGCCGGCCAGCAGCGCGGCCTCCGCGCGGTTGCATTTGAGGGTGTGAACATGGCCCAAAAGCCCGGCCAGCTTTTTGGCCTTGGTGGTGGACACGGGGTCTATATATAGCGGCGTATCGCAGTGGCGGGCCAGGTAAGCGAGGCCCTCGGCGGGCAGGTTTGTGTCGGCCACGCACAGGCCCGCGCGGTTCACTGCGTCCATGCGCGGGGCCAAAAAAGCCGGGCCCATTTCCTCATAGATGCCCATGTCGGACACGGCCAGCTCCATGTCGCCCTCGTGGTTCAGGATGAAGAGGTAGGCCGCCGAGCGCCCGCCGGGCAGCACGGGCGCGTTTTCAATGCCGATGCCCGCGCGCAGGCAGCTTTGACGCAGGGCTTCGCCGCTGGGGTCGTCTCCAAACACCGAAATAAAAGCCACCTCCCGGCCCAGAAGGGCCAGATTGTGGGCGATGTTTCGCCCCACGCCGCCGGGAGAAAAACGCACCGTGCCGGGGTTTGAGTCCCTCGGCACGGCGGGGGCGGCCGGGCGGCCGCCAATGTCCATATTGGCGCCACCCACCACGGCCGCGTAAGGGCCGCGCTTCGCCTGTGCGGGCATGGCTTCACCTCACTTGAGAAGGAAGTACATATCATTCTGAACGGAGTGAAGAATCTTTGAGCCAAAAACCTTGCGTTTACATGAAGGGAAAGATCCTTCGCGGGGGCACTGTGTGCCGAGGGTGGCTTGCGTAGCAAACACCCGAGCCCGCTTGCGGGGCCGCTCAGGATGACAATGTAATTTTTACCTTTCCAGCAAAATTCGGGCCTTCTCGCACAGCTTGTCGGCCGTCAGGCCGAACTCCCTCAGCACGGCGGCGGCGGGGCCGGAGTGGCCGAACTCGTCCATCACGCCCAGGCGCAGCACCGGCACGGGGCAGTGCTCGGCCACGGCGGCGCACACGGCTTCGCCAAGGCCGCCGATGATGCTGTGCTCCTCGGCGGTAACGATGCGGCCGGTCTCGCGGGCGGCTTTCAGCACAAGCTCGGTGTCCAGCGGCTTAATGGTGGCCAGGTTCAGCACGCGGGCCGAGATACCCTCGGCGGCCAGGCGTTCGGCGGCGGCCAGCGCCTCGGCCACCATCAGGCCGTTGGCGATGAAGGTCAAATCGCCGCCGTCCCGCAGCATTTCCCCCTTGCCGATTTCAAACGTATAGCTGGCCTCATCGTGGAACACCGGCGCCGCCATGCGGCCAAAGCGCACGTACACCGGCCCTTTGTACGCGTATATGGCGGCCACCACGGCGCGGGCTTCCACGTCATCGGCCGGGCAAATCACCGTCATGCCGGGAATGGCGCGCATGAGGGCAAAGTCCTCGTTGCACTGGTGGGAGGCGCCGTCCTCCCCCACCGAAAGGCCGCCGTGGGTGGCGCAAACCTTCACGTTCAGGTGGGGGTAGCCGATGGAATTGCGCACTTGCTCGAACGCGCGGCCCGCGGCAAACATGGCGAAGGTGGAGGCAAAGGGCACCAGCCCCGTGGTGGCCAGGCCCGCGGCCACGGCCATCTCGTTGCCCTCGGCAATGCCGGCGTTAAAGAAGCGGCCGGGGAAGGCCTCCTTGAACACGGCGGTCTTGGTGGCCTCGGAAAGGTCGGCGTCCAGCACCACCACGTCGGCGTGCTTTTCGCCCAGCGCGCGCAGGGCCTTGCCGTAGCTGTCCCGCGTGGCAATCTTTACCGTTTCAGGCATCTCCCTCACCTCCCAGTTCTTTGTATCGGGCGCAAACCTCGCCGCAGGCCTCGGTGTACTGTTCGTCGTTCGGGGCCTTGCCGTGCCAGGCGGCCTTGCCCTCCATAAAGCCGACGCCCTTGCCCTTGGTGGTGCTGGCCAAAATAACGCTGGGCCTGCCCTTGGCGGCGCGCGCGCCCGCGAAGGCGGCTTCCAGCGAATCAAAGTCGTTGCCCTCGGCAATGAACACCTCGAAGCGGAAGGCCCGCATCTTTTCGTCCACGGGGCTTGTGTCCATCACGTCTTTCGTGGCGCCGTCTATTTGCAGGCCGTTGAGGTCGATGATGACGCAGAGGTTATCGAGCTTGTGCTGCGCGGCAAACATGAAAGCCTCCCAGCACTCGCCCTCCTCTATCTCGCCGTCGCCCATCAGCGCGTAAGTGCGCCAGTTTTCACCCAACACCTTGGCCCCCAGGGCCATGCCGCAGGCGGCGGAGACGCCCTGCCCCAGGCTGCCGGTGCTCATGTCTACCCCCGGGGTGCCGTTCATGTTCGGGTGGCCCTGCAGGTGGCTGCCAAGCTGCCGCAGGGAGACAAGGTCTCCCACGGGGAAAAAGCCCCGATGGGCCAAAGTGGAATACAGGCCCGGCGCCGTGTGGCCCTTGCTGAGCACAAAGCGGTCGCGCCCGGGCATACGCGGGTTTTGGGGGTCGATGTTCAGCTCTTTGAAATAGAGCCAGGTGAAAATCTCGGCCGCGCCCAGCGAACCGCCCGGATGCCCGCTTTTGGCGGCGTGCGTGGCGTCCAGGATGCCCTTGCGGATGCGGCAGGCCTGCTGCTGAAGGTTCAAGCGATCCCTGTCGGTCATCTCATTCACTCCCGTTCGTTTGGTTTTGCCTGATTAGTATAACATTCTCGGCGTTCTGGCGCAATCATCGCGAAAGGAAGCAAAAAGGCGCGGAAATGGTCTCTTTTCCGGGGCAAAATGGGCTGCGGTCATTTTCGCGGGCGGCGGCCGGTGTATTTTGACCATCGGAAAGTGAAAGTCCTTGTCGAAAGCCCTTGTCTTTTGCCGAATGATTTGGTACCATTACATATAGGCCATTCAACGGCCATTTTGTATGTGTACACAGTGGGCCTTCGCAAGCGGCCCAAGCAAGGGGTGATAATTTGGCCGAGAATTCCATAGAGGCGGTGCGCGCCGCCGAAACCGAGGCCGAGGAGGCCGCCCGCGCCGCCCAGCGCGAGGCCGCCCGCCTGGCGGACGAGGCCCGCAGCGAGGCCCAGAAGCTGGCCGCCGATACCGAGGACGCCGCTCGAAGCAAGGCCGCCGATGATGTGGCGGCGGCCCACAAGGCCAGCCAGGCCGCGCTGGAAGCGGCGGCAAGCGGCCTTAAGGGCGACATGGAGGCCCTGGCCGCCACCGCCAAGGCCAACCAGCCCGCGGCCATTCGCCTGGTTTTAGACGCCCTGGTGTAGGGTTTATATTCTTGTTAGCAGTATTATCCAGCAAGGGAGGGAACCGCTAGATATGGCCGTGTTGCCAATGGAACGCATTGAAGTGTGCGCCATGAAGCGGGACCGCAAGCGCATACTGGAGCTTTTACAGCGCCGGGGCACCGTGGAGGTGCGCGACGCCGGCGAGGCAGACGAGATATTCACTAAGGCCGATACCTCGGCCCAGCGCAGCCTGTTTGAGAAGAACGCAGCCACCGCCGCCGAGGCCGTGGCCATTGTGGACAAGGCAGCCCCCGAAAAGGGCGGCGGCCTTGCCTTTTTGCGCGGGCGCAGCCCCGTTACGGCGGCCGATAATGAGGCCTTCAGCACAAAGCGGGAGGCGGTGCTGCGCGGCGCACAGCGCGTGGTGCAATTGAGGCGGGACATTGCCGAGGCCAGGGCCGAGGTGCTGCGGGCCGAGGCCGGGCTGGAGGCGCTGGCGCCCTGGATGGCCCTGCCCGTGCCGCAAACCTTTAAGGGCACGCGCAAAACGGCGGTGTTTGTGGGCGTGATGGAGGGCGAAAAGAGCCTTGCGGAACTGTATGAGAAGCTGGCCGAGGCCGCCCCGGCGCTGGAACCCGTGCACGTGGAAGTTATCAGCTGCACCAAAAGCCAGACCTGCCTTTTGGTGATGGTGCTGAAAAAGGACGCTGCCGCAGCCGAGGACGCGTTGCGGATTATCGGCTTTGCGCGCCCGCCGGCGGCCAGCCACCTGATGCCCAGCGAAAAGAAAGCGCGGCTGGAAGCGCAGAAGGCCGAAGCCCTGAAAGCCATTGAGGAAGCCGAGGCCGAGATAGCGGGCTATGCCGGCCGGCGGGCCGACATGCGCTACCTTGAAGACCACATGAAGATGCGCGCCGAGAAGTACGAGGTCATCGAGCGGCTCATGCAGTCTCGGCACGTGTTTGTGCTGCGCGGCTATGTGCCGGCCGAGAATGGCCCGGCGCTGGAAAAGGAACTGAGCGAAAGCTTTGAGTGCGCGGTGGAGCGCGGCGCGGCCGAGGCCCCGGGCGGCGAGGTGCCGGTGAAGCTGCGCAACACCCGCTTTGCCGAGCCCACCGAGAGCATTGTGGAAAGCTACAGCATGCCCGGCCAAAGCGACATTGACCCCACGAACGTGATGGCCTTCTTCTATTACATGATGTTCGGCCTCATGTTCGGCGACGCGGGCTACGGCCTCATCATGGCGGGAGTTTGCGCCATTGTGCTGCTGCGCTTCAAAAACATGGAGCCGAACTGGAACCGCAACGTGCGCATGTTTTTCTGGTGCGGCATTTTCACCATCTTCTGGGGCGTCGTTTTTTCCAGCTATTTTGGCGACGTGGTGGACGTCGTGAGCCAGACCTTCTTTGGGCAGCGGGTGTCCATCCCGCCGCTGTGGTTCATCATCACCGAGCAGCCCATGCTGATGCTGATGTTCTGCCTGGGGCTGGGCATCATCCACCTGACGATGGGCTTTGTGATGAAAGGCATTACCAACGCGAAAAACGGCGACAAGGCCGGCGTTATTTACGACTGTGTGTTCCCCCTGTTGCTGTGGTACCCGCTGGTGGTGCTGCTGATGGGCAGCGAGATGTTCGCGGGGCTTGCGGGCTTCAGCCTGACGCTGCCGCCCATTGTGGGGCAAGTATGCCTGGTGCTTGCGGGCATTGCGGGCCTCGGCATCATTTTCACCGGCGGGCGAGAGAGCCGGCGCTGGCCCATTCGGCTGATGAAGGGCGCCTACGCGCTGTACAACGCGCTGTCTGGCTGGCTGAGCGATACCCTCTCTTACGCGCGGCTGCTGGCGCTGGGGCTGGCCAGCGGCGTTATCGCCAGCGTGATGAACCAGCTGGGCACCATGGCCGGCGGCGGCGCGGTGGGTCTTCTCGTGTTCGTGGGGGTGTTTTTGGCCGGGCACGCCATGAACTTCGGCATCAATGTGCTGGGCGCCTATGTGCACTCGAACCGCCTTGAGTACATTGAATTCTTCGGTAAATTCTACGACGGCGGCGGCCGTAAATTCGCCCCGTTTGGAATTCATACAAAGCATTATAAAATTGTTGAGGAGGAACTTTGACAATGGAAACAGCAGGCATGACTTTTTCCGACCTTCAGAACATTCTCGGGCCCTTTTTCTGCGCCGTGGGCGTAGCTTTGGCCGTGCTGCTGCCGGGCATCGGCTCGGCGCGCGGCGTGGGCATGGCGGGCCAGGCCGCGGCGGGCGCCCTCACCGAAGACCCCTCCCTGTTCAGCAAGGTGCTGCTTTTGCAGCTTCTGCCGGCCACGCAGGGCATTTACGGCTTCCTCATCGGCGTCATCGGCATGGCCTACATCGGCCCCATGAGCGTTGTGAAGGGCCTGGCCTTCCTCGCGGTGTTCCTGCCCATCGCCATAGTGGGCATGATTTCCGCCATTCATCAGGCCAAAACCTCGGTGGCCAGCATCAACCTTGTGGTGAAGCGGCCCGACCAGTTCGGCAAGTCGATGCTGTTCCCCGTTATGGTGGAAATGTACGCCATTTTGGCGCTGCTTATCACCTTCATCGCCATGGGCAGCGTGAACGCCCTGAACATCTAAAAAATAAGAAGGCCGCACACCTTTTTGCAGAGGAGGGTCTTCATTGACCGGACTGGATAAAATTATCGCCGAAATAAAAGGCGAAGCCGAAGCCGAGGCCCGGCAAACCGTAGACGCGGCCCGCGCCGAGGCAGACGAGATACTGGCGGCCGCCCGCGCCGAGGCAGAGGCCAAGGCCGAGCGGATAGCCGCAGCCGCCCGGCAGGACATTGCCGACATTGAGCGCAGCCGCGAGAGCGCCATGGCCCTGCAGCGCAGCCAGCGCAGCCTTGCCCAAAAGCAGGCCCTGCTGGCCGAAACGCTGAACAAGGCCCGCGAGAGCCTGTACGCGCTGGGGGACGGCGAATACTTTGACCTGCTGCTGCGCCTGGCCGCCAAAAACGCCGAGCCGGGCGAGGGCGAAGTGCTGCTGAACGAAAAGGACAAAAAGCGCCTGCCGAAGGATTTTGAGGCCAGGCTTGCCGCCGCGCTGCCGAAGGGCAGCACGCTGAAATTGGCGGGCGAGGCCCGCGCCATAGACGGCGGCTTTGTGCTGCGCTATGGCCAGGTGGAGGAGAACTGCTCCTTCGGCGCCATGTTCGATGCGCGCGAGGAGGAATTTTCCGACTTGATACGCCCGAGCCTGTTTGGCGAGTAATGACACGAAGGGAAGTTTATGGCTGACGATTATGTCTATGCGGTAACGCGGGTGCACGCCAACGAGAACGGCCTTTTGAACCGTGCCGACCTCGAGGCGCTTATCGCCGCGCCCACGGCGGCCGAGGCCTTCCGCATGCTACAGGACAAGGGCTGGGGCGCGCCAGACCTGCCCCCAAACGACGCCGACGCCCTGGTGGCCTTTGAGATGACCCGCACCTGGAACCTGATGGCCGAGCTTTTGGAGGATTTGTCGCCCTTCAACGTGTTCCGCATATCGAACGACTACCACAACCTCAAGGCCGCCATCAAGCTGGCTTATTCGGCCGACGACGAGGCCGAGACGGGGCGCTATTTCCTGCCGCACGGCACCGTGCCGCTGGAAGACATTGTGAAGGCCGCCGACGAGCACGACTTTGCCGCCCTGCCCCCCGGCATGGCCGAGGCGGGCCGCGCGGCCTACGAGGCCCTGGCCCACACGGGCGTGGGCCAAAGCTGCGACTTGGTGATAGACCGCGCGGCCTTAATAGCCATTGCCGAGGCCGGAAAGCACAGCGAGAGCGCGCTTTTGCGCCGCTATGCCCAGCTTACGGTGGATTCCGCCAACATCAAAACCGCCGTGCGCTGCTGCGCCATGGGCAAAAGCCGGGATTTTGCCGCCGCCGCGCTGGCCCCCGCCGGCACGCTGGACAGCGAGAAGCTGGCCGGCGCCGCCGCCGAGGGCATGGAAGCCCTTTACGCCTACCTTGCCGGCACGCCCTACGCCGGCGCGGTGGCTGAATTGCAGGTTTCCCTCGCGGCCTTTGAACGCTGGTGCGACAATGAAATGATGGAAATGATAAAGCCCCAAAGGTACAACTATTTTTCCATCGAACCGCTGGCCGCCTTTATTCTCGGGCGTGAAAACGAGATTAAGATGGTGCGGCTCATCCTCTCGGCCAAGCAGAACAACCTTGGCGGCGAGGCGCTGAGGGAAAGGCTGCGTGAAACCTATGTATAAGATTGCCGTGATGGGCGAGCGCGACAGCATTTACGGCTTCGCCTCGGTGGGGCTGGACATTTTCCCCACCCGCGAGGACACGCATGTGGCGCGCCAGGTGCGCCAATTGGCGGAGCAGGGCTACGCCATCATCTACATGACGGAGAAGCTTTTCGCGGCCAGCGAGGCCGAACTGAATGAGTTTAACACCCAGGCCCTGCCCGCCATCATCCCCATTCCCGGGGTGAGCGGCAACACGGGCCTTGGCATTGCGCGGGTGAAGAAAAGCGTGGAGAAGGCCGTCGGGTCGGATATCCTGTTCGGGAATGAATAAGCACGGAATGAGGGTTGAAAGGATATGAGCAGCAAGGGAACCATACAAAAGGTGGCCGGGCCTTTGGTGATTGCCGAGGGCATGCGCGACGCCAATATGTTTGACGTGGTGCGCGTGTCCGACGCCCGCCTTATTGGCGAGGTTATTGAGATGCACGGCGACAAGGCCAGCATTCAGGTGTACGAGGAAACCAGCGGCCTGGGGCCGGGCGCCCCGGTGGAGAGCACCGGCCAGCCCATGAGCGTGGAACTTGGCCCCGGCCTGCTGAAAAGCATTTATGACGGCATCCAGCGCCCGCTGGAGGTCATTAAAAAGCAAAGCGGCGTGCGCTTGCAGCGCGGCGTGGAGGTGCCCAGCCTGGATCGCGAGGCCAAATGGGCTTTTGAGCCGACGGCCAAACCCGGCGATGCCGTGACGGGCGGCGACATTTTGGGCACCGTGCAGGAAACCGAGGTCATCACCCACAAAATCATGGTGCCTCCCGGCCTTAGCGGCACACTGAAAAGTATAAAGGCCGGGGAGTACACCGTGGAGGACACCGTGGCCGTGGTGGAAACCGAGGACGGCAGCGAAGCGCCGGTGCAGCTGATGCAACGCTGGCCCGTGCGCCGTGGCCGCCCCTACAAGCAGAAGCTGAACCCGGACGTGCCGCTGGTGACGGGCCAGCGCGTCATCGATATGCTGTTCCCCATTGCCAAGGGCGGCACCGCCGCCATTCCCGGGCCCTTTGGCAGCGGCAAAACCGTTACCCAGCACCAGCTGGCCAAGTGGGCCGACGCCGAGATAGTGGTGTACATAGGCTGCGGCGAGCGCGGCAACGAAATGACCGACGTGCTGCTGGAATTCCCCGAACTGAAAGACCCCGCCACCGGCAAGAGCCTGATGGAGCGCACGGTGCTTATCGCCAACACCTCCGACATGCCCGTGGCCGCCCGCGAGGCCAGTGTGTACACCGGCATCACCATCGCCGAATACTTCCGCGATATGGGCTATTCCGTGGCGCTGATGGCCGACTCCACCTCCCGCTGGGCCGAGGCCATGCGCGAGATGAGCGGCCGCCTGGAGGAAATGCCCGGCGAGGAGGGCTACCCGGCCTACCTTTCCAGCCGCTTGGCTCAGTTTTACGAGCGGGCGGGCCGCGTGCGCACCCTGTGCGGGGGCGAGCGCGAGGGCGCTTTGTCGGTCATCGGGGCGGTGTCGCCCTCCGGCGGCGACATTTCCGAGCCTGTCACCCAGGCCACGCTGCGCATTGTGAAGGTGTTCTGGAGCCTGGACGCGCAGCTTGCTTACGCCCGCCACTTCCCGGCCATCAACTGGCTCACCTCCTACAGCCTCTACCTCGACGATGTGGGCGGCTGGTTCGACGCGAACGTGAAGCGCGACTGGATGGAATGCCGCGCCCGCATGATGCTGCTGCTTCAGGAAGAGAGCGAGCTGGATGAAATAGTGCAGCTGGTGGGCATGGACGCGCTGAGCCCCGGCGACCGCCTGAAACTGGAGGCCGCGCGCAGCATTCGCGAGGACTTTTTGCACCAGAACTCCTTCCACGAGGTGGACACCTACACCCCGCTGGATAAGCAGTACGCCATGATGGGCCTGATACTGGATTACTACGACGCCGGGCGCAGGGCGCTGGAAAAGGGCGTGCGCATAGACGACTTGGTGAAGCTGCCGGTGCGCGAGGCCATTGGCCGCGTGAAGTATCTGCCGCCGGCCGAGGTGAGCGCCGAAGCCGAGAGAATTGAGAAGGCCCTCGCCTCCGAAATTGACGAGCTGGCCCGCAAGCTTGAGGAGGAGGATGCCTGATGCCGAAGGAATACAGAACCATACAGGAAGTGGCCGGCCCTTTGATGATGGTGCGCGGCGTGTCCGGCGTTACTTACGACGAGCTGGGCGAAATTGAACTGCAAAGCGGCGAAAAGCGCCGCTGCAAGGTGCTGGAAATAGACGGCGGCAACGCGCTGGTGCAGCTTTTCGAGAGCAGCACGGGCATCAACCTGGAAAACAGCAAGGTGCGCTTCCTTGGCCGCAGCATGGAGCTGGGCGTCAGCGAGGACATGCTCTCCCGCGTGTTCGACGGCCTTGGGCGGCCCATAGACGGCGGGCCGGATATTCTGCCCGAGTTCCGGCGGGACATCAACGGCCTGCCTATGAACCCTTCGGCCCGCGCCTACCCGCAGGAGTTTATCCAGACCGGCGTGTCCGCCATCGACGGGCTGAACACGCTGGTGCGCGGGCAGAAGCTGCCCATCTTCTCCGGCAGCGGCCTGCCCCACGCCCAATTGGCGGCGCAGATTGCCCGCCAGGCCAAGGTGCGCGGCAAGGACGAGCAGTTCGCCGTGGTGTTTGTGGCTATGGGCATCACCTTCGAGGAATCGAACTTCTTCATCAATTCCTTCCGCGAGTCCGGCGCCATTGACCGCGCGGTGATGTTCATTAACCTGGCCAACGACCCCGCCGTGGAGCGCATTGCCACCCCGCGCATGGGCCTTACCGCCGCCGAGTATTTGGCTTTTGACAAGAACATGCACGTTTTGGTTATCCTTACCGACATTACCAACTATGCCGACGCCCTGCGCGAGGTGAGCGCCGCGCGCAAGGAGGTGCCGGGCCGCCGAGGCTACCCCGGCTATATGTACACCGACCTTGCCACGCTGTACGAGCGGGCGGGCCGCCTTGAGGGCAGCACGGGGTCCATCACCATGATACCCATTCTCAGTATGCCCGAGGACGACAAGACCCACCCCATCCCCGATCTTACGGGCTACATCACCGAGGGACAGATTATTTTGGCGCGCGACCTTTACCGCAAGGGTTTGCAGCCGCCCATCGACGTGCTGCCCTCGCTTTCGCGCCTGAAGGACAAGGGCATTGGCGAGGGCAAAACCCGCGCCGACCACGCCAACACCATGAACCAGCTTTTTGCCGCCTATTCCCGCGGGAAGAACGCCAAGGAGTTGATGACGGTGCTGGGCGAGGCCGCCCTTACCGATATCGACTTGCTGTACGCCAAATTCTCGGACGAGTTCGAGGACAAATACGTGAACCAGGGCTACACCGCCAACCGGGACATTGAGGAGACGCTGGCCATCGGCTGGGAGCTTTTGCGCATTTTGCCGCGTGCGGAATTAAAGCGCATAGACGACAAGTTCCTGGACGAATACTACAGCGGGTAGCCGGCGCGCCGCGCCAAACGCAGCCCAAAAGGAGGCCGGCCCATGGCCAAAAAACAGGTGAACCCCACCCGCATGGAGCTTACCCGCCAAAAGCGCAAGCTGGTTACCGCTACGCGCGGCCACAAGCTGCTGAAGGACAAGCGGGACGAGCTGATGCGCCAGTTTCTGGAACTGGTGCGGGTGAACAAAGACCTGCGCGAGAAGGTGGAGGCCGGGCTTGCCGGAGCCGCCCGCAACTTTGCGCTGGCCCGCGCCGCCATGAAGGACGAGGTGCTGGACACCGCGCTGTTGGCCCCCAGCCAGGAAGTGACGCTGGAGGCCGGGCAGAAGAACGTGATGAGCGTGATGGTGCCGCAGTTCGAAATAAAGACGCGCAGCGCCGACGAGAGCAACATTTATTCCTACGGCCTGGCCTTTACCTCGGGAGATTTGGACGGCGCCGTGAAGAGCCTGGCCGACGTGCTGCCCGAGCTGTTGAAGCTGGCGGAGATAGAGAAAAGCTGCCAGTTGATGGCAGCCGAGATAGAAAAGACCCGCCGCCGCGTGAACGCGCTGGAATACGTGATGATACCGGAGTTGCAGGAGACCATCAAGTTCATCACCATGAAGCTGGACGAGAACGAGCGTTCCAGCCAGATACGCCTGATGAAGGTGAAGGACATGATGCTGGAGGCGGCGCATCATTACGAAGAGAAAGCGGAGGCAAGGTTTGCCGCGCAATAGCTTGTAGCAGTTAGTTATTGCTTGTTAGCTTGTGTGTTGTTAGGCTTTGATAAAGGCCCGCCTTGCGGCGGGCCTTTTGGTGCGTTATACTACTCTCTGACTAATACCAGTTAAAATAACAAATAGCAGAAAGTCGTATTCAAATTGATACTACTCTCTGATTGAAATGGCAAATAGCAGAGCGAGGGATTTTTTCTCCTCGCAAGGCGGAGGAGGGAGGAATACTTTGTGTATTCCGACCGAGTAGTATGAGAACAAAGGGGTCTACCCGTGTCCTTCATCCCAAATTATCATCTTTCAAACATCAATTTTATCTCGCCGGCTCAGCGGTGGCCGTTTGTGTTTTTCTTTTTCGCCCCCTGCGGCGCGTCGTCCGCGCTTTTGCGCTTCGCGGGCGCGGCGCTTGGCTCCGGCGCGTTTATGTACATGGCCTCCGTGTCCTGCTGGGCCTTTTGCAGTATTTGTATGGCCGCTGTTTGTGATTGGAACAGATGCTTGTACATGGCTACATAGTCCGGCATTGGCATTTCCCCCTTACAGAACCTGTATTCACGCTGTGTAATGCTGTGAATACAGGTTCTTGCCCTTTTCTCCTCCGCTGGTATGTTAAACCTATCATATACTGCATAATATCATGTTACACATAATAGGTCAAGCGAAATGGTATGATATTCTGAATGGTGTCCCTTACAACAGCACAAGAAGGTGATTGCGATGGATGAAGAACAGAGCATTGCGAGCTTTGCCAAAAGGCTTTACAACCTGCGCCAGCGCCGGGGGCAATCCGCGCGCGACATGAGTTTGTCTTTGGGGCAGGCGCCAAACTATATACACGGGCTGGAATCCGCGAAGAATTATCCGGCCATGAAATCCTTTTTCTACCTCTGTGAATACCTGGGCATCAGCCCGCAGGAATTTTTTAATTATGGAGATTCCGACCCGGCGCAGACAAAAGAGATGTGCGAGGCCTTTGTGAAGCTGGACGCGAGGTCTCGGGAGTATATTTTGGGGCTTGCCAAAGAGATGGGCAGCCGCCCCGCGAGGTAGCTATAGGTAAAGCTGCTCGGCCCATTCGGCGGAAGGGGCGGGGGCGGTGTTGCGCCGGCGCCAGGCGGCCGGGCTTTCGCCGGTTTCCTTCTTGAAAACCTTGCACAGGTAGTTCGCGCCGGAAAAGCCGCACAGGCCGGCCACGGCGTGCAGCGAATAGGCCCCGCCGGCCAAGAGGCGCTTGGCGTTTTCCAGCCGCACGGCGGTGAGCACCTTGCCGGGGCTTTGGCCCAGGGCCGCCGTAAACTGCCGAATCAGGTGGCTCTTGCTCACCATGAGGCCGGCGGCCAGTTCCTCCACGCCGTACACTTCGGCGTAATGTTCGCGTATTTCGGCCAGGGCCGCCGCCACCAGCGCGGGCAGCGGCGGGCGGCCCGCCAGCCCCGCCGCAAGGCGGCACAGCAGCGTATAGGCCAGCGCGCCGCTTTCCTCGGGAGGGCCGCCGGCCACAAGGCGCGCCACCAGGTCTTCGGCGCCGGGCGCTTCCACGGGCCGCAGCAGGGCGGGGGCGGCAAGCTCTTCTGCCAGGGCTTCGGGCGCGGCCCCGGCAAGGCTGAGCACCGCAAGCTGGCAGCGGCCCTCGGGCAGCAGGCGCAGCGGCGCGGGGGCAAGCACCAGGCAGCCCTTTTCGGCGGCGCTTTCTCCCGCCGCCCCGGCGTAAAAGGCGCAGGCGCCCCGGCGCAGCAGCGCCACGGCCAGCGCCCCGGCCTGACCCGCCTCGCGCGGCGTCGCATCCTCGTATTCGGCGGCTTCAGCCAGGCGGCACCAGTCTTTGCAGTCAAAAGTCAATATCTTGCACCCATAATCAATATTTTGCTATTTGTGTATGCGCAATCCGTGGTATTATTGTATCAGAGACTGATGTTACATGTCAATTTCATCAATATTTTGCCAAATGGAGGGCGCTTATGGCCAGCATTTCACTGAAGGAAATTTACAAAATTTACCCCGGCGACGTCACCGCCGTGTCCGACTTCAACCTCGAAATTGAGGACAAGGAGTTCGTGGTGCTGGTGGGCCCCTCGGGCTGCGGCAAATCCACCACCTTGCGCATGATTGCCGGGCTTGAGGAAATTACCAAGGGCGAACTGAAAATTGGCGAGCGCGTGGTGAACGACGTGCCCCCGAAGGATCGCGACATCGCCATGGTGTTCCAGAACTACGCGCTGTACCCCCACATGACGGTGTACAAGAACATGGCCTTCGGCCTTGAGCTGCGCAAGACCCCGAAGGACGAAATTAACAAGCGCGTACGCGAGGCCGCCCGCATCCTGGACATAGAGCACTTGCTTGACCGCAAGCCCAAGGCCCTTTCGGGCGGGCAGCGCCAGCGCGTGGCCCTGGGGCGCGCCATGGTGCGCAACCCGGCGGTGTTCCTTCTGGACGAGCCGCTCTCGAACCTTGACGCCAAGCTGCGCGCTTCCATGCGCACCGAGCTTATCAAGCTGCACCAGCGCCTGGGCACCACCTTCGTGTATGTGACGCACGACCAAACCGAGGCCATGACGATGGGCGACCGCATTGTGGTGATGAAGGATGGCTTCATCCAGCAGGTGGACACCCCGCAAAAGCTGTACGATTCCCCCTGCAACGTTTTCGTGGCGGGCTTCATAGGCACCCCGCAGATGAACTTTGTGGACGGCGCGCTGGGCCGGAACGAAAAGGGCTGGTTTGTGACGGTGAACGGCGATGATTTGTACATTCCCGCATCCAAGACCAGCGACAAGCTGCCCGCCTACGAGGGCAAGGCCGTTAAGATGGGCATTCGCCCCGAGGACATCAGCGACGATGCGGCCTTCCTGGCCGAGCACCCGGATTCCGTGATTAGCGCCGAGGTGGAAGTGAGCGAGCTGATGGGCAGCGAAGTGTACCTGTACCTGAATTACAAAGAAGCCCGCCTGACCGCCCGCGTGGCGCCCGACACCACCTCCAAAACCGGCAACCAAATCAAGGTGGGGCTGGACACCCGCCGCATCCACCTGTTTGACCCGGAGACCGAAGAAGCGATTATGAACTAAGGTTTTGCGCAGGGCCACATAGAGGGGCTGTTGCAAGGCGTACCGCCATGCAACAGCCCCAGTTGTTAGTTGCTAGTTATTAGTTGTTAGTTCGTTGTATTGTTGCCTGCGTTGCAGGCAACAATGATTGAAAGAAGGGAAATCGCCCGTTTGCAGCAACCCCTACGCGGCCAGCGGGAACCATGCTTTTCGCAGGGGCAGCCGTCCTCGGCCGCCTGTGGCTTTGGGCAAGGGCAAGATTCTTCGCTTCGCTCAGAATGACAGGTTATGTGAAAGGTGCTACGATAAATAAACCCCCGGTTTCGTGTGCCGGGGGTTTGCCAAAATCAGAGGGCGCGGGCGACCGAGGGCGGTCGCCCCTACGAAAACAAAGGCTCTCATCGCCCTGTCATTCTGAGCGAAGCGAAGAATCTTTTAGCCATATTTTAGCGATTGGCCAAAGATTCTTCGTCGCTATGCTCCTCAGAATGACAGGTAAACGATTAACTGTCAGAAGATGCTACAATGAATCAATCAACTACCTTCGGCTGCGCTGTTCCAGGTGAGGGGGTTTTCAAGGGCGGCGGGCACGAAGCCGATGTAGCTGCGGCCGGGGTTGACTGATATTTCGCGGTTATCTTGCCCGTAGAGGCTGAGGGGCGTGGTGGGGCCGCCCTTCACCCACTTGATGTTCTGCACGCCGCCGCCGGTGAACAGCCAGCCCTCGCCGCCGGAGAAGTCGAAGTCAAGGTATTCGGCGCTGTCGGCCTTTGGGGCCACCACGCAGCTTAGGACAATCACGTTGTGGTAGTAGGTATCGCCGGAGTCGCCGCCGTCGGGCGTGCGGCGCTGGCCGTTAAAATAGTCGTAGTAATGGCCCTCTTCGGCATTGTAGGTGAAGGACGTGGCCGAGCGGCCCGAGTAGGTCAGGGTTATCTCGTGGGCGGCGGCGGGGTCTTCGGGCGCATTCTCGCCAAAGCGCAGGAGGGTGGGCATTTCCCCGGTGAGGGCGATGTCCAGGTATTCCATGCCGGCAAAGAGGTTCTCCGCGCCGGTGTACCAGCTATATTCGTGCAGCTTGCCGCCGGGGCGGGGCAGGGTGCGCTGATAGTCGTACACGAAGCTGGTGGTGCCCAGCTGTATGCCGTTCAGGGTTTTGTAGCCCAGCACGGTGAAGAGGTTCGCGGCGTACTGCGAGGCCCCGATGTAGGCCGGGATGGCCTGCACCGGCAGGGCCATTTGAGCGAATTGGTCCTCGATGGGGGCCACCGGCCCCGCGCTCTCCACGGCCCTGTAGTCGGAGAACATCGCCATCACGGCGGTGTCGCCGTCGTTGATGGGCATTTCCACCAGCACCTCGGCCCTGCCAAGGCCGCGCTGGGGCCAGGCGCGGGCCGTGTTGTACACCATCAGGGCCACGGGGCGCTGGCCCGGCAGGGCGTCCTCGGGCAGGGCCTCGCCGGTGAGCACGTTGACGCCCGCCGGGGCGACGCTGGGTTCGGCCTCGGGCAGGCTCTCGGGTTCCGCCGCGGAGGCCGGAAGCGAAGCCACCGCCGGGGTAGACGCCGGGGCCGCCGGGATTGACTGGCCGGAACTTGGCGCATCCGGCGTGCAGGAAACCAGACCCGGCACAAGTGCGAGGGCGCACAGCAGGGCTATCCATCGTTTGGGCTTGGGCATTCTATCTCCTGTGGGGCGGCGCCTGTGCGCCGGCCCCGGTTGTTTGTACCATTCATTGTCATTCTGAACGAAGTGAAGAATCTTTATGCCAGAAAGGTTGCTTTTATGCAAAGGGAAAGATCCTTCGCTTCGCTCAGGATGACACGCCCTAGCTTGCTTAGTCTTCCGCTTCTTGCAGGCTGGTGTTTTTCACGCCGGCGGCGGCCATTTCGTAGCTGGTGCCGTCTAGGAGGCCGGCGTAGAAGTCCTCGGCGTTCTCCTCGTTCACCACGGCCAGATAGGTGTTGCCGGTGTTCACCTGCACGGGCTCGCCGCTGCCGTCTATCTTCTCAAGGCGCAGGGGCTGGTCTGCCGCGCCCTTGAACCACAAAATGCGCTCGAAGCCGCCTTTTGAGATGTAGAAGCCGCCGCCGCCGTAGTAGTTCACCTTGGGCAGGGGGGAGGCGTTGTAGAAGGGGATGGGGGCAAAGAGCACAACGAGGTTATCGAAGGCCACGCGCTGGCCGTTGCTTTCGTCGATGTTTTCGTCCACGGTGCCGCGGGAGGAGTTGAACTGGCTCATCTGGTACTTGCCGGAGGCCGCGTCATAATCGAACAGCGTGCGGAACGAAGCCTGGTGGGTGACGCCCACGCGCTCGATGCTGCCTTCCTCGGGCACGCGCGCGGGCTGGGTGTAGGGCACAAAATTGAACAGCGTGCTCTCGCCGTACACGCGCTTGTCGTCGTAGCCGTTGTTCTCAACATAGGCCGCGATGGCTTCGCCGCCGGTGAACTCGGTGAAAGTGGAGGTGACGCCGGCGGCCAGGCGGGCTTGGTCACGCCATGCGCCGGCAATGCGCAGGTCGTAGGGCTCGTAGTTGTAGTCGCGCAGCATCCAGTTGGTGGGCACCTCGCCGGCCGGGCCGTCGTGAATGACGTAGGCCTGGAAGGGCAGCACCAACTGAAGGAACTGGTCTCGCATGCTGCGCATGGGGCCCACTTCGTCGATGGTGTGGTAGTCCTCAAAAATGGCCATAAAGCGCGTGATGTAGTATTCCACGGTGATTTCCACCAGCACCTTGGCCTCGGAGAAGCCGCGGTGGGGGCGGGCGCCGGGGTCGTTGCCCACCATCACGGCGGTCATGCGCATATCTTCGGGGTAGGAGGCGTCCTTCTCCTCGCCCGTGAGGAATTTTTGGAACAAAGGCTCCGGCTCGGGTTCGGGTTCAGGCTCCTTCTCGGGTTCGCTGGGGTCCTCGTTCGGGGCCAGCACCTGGGGGATGCTTGCCGGGGCTGTGCTGTCTCCTTCCGGCTGGCCGCAGGCCACCGCCAAGCCCATCACCATCATACACACAAGCAAAAGCGAAATCAGTCGTTTTGTCATTTGTTCCCCGCGGGCGCGCGCGTTTGCGCGGCCCGCTTCCTCCTCTACGGTTTCTATGTTTTCGATAGTTTCTCAGAATGACAGGCACTCGCGATGACCGTTGTTTTGGATAACAGGTACTTTAATTGGCCTGGCTTTCTGTGAGGGATTCGGGGTCTACCTCGTTGGGGTTGGCCTGGCCGCCGGCCAAAATATCGCCGGCGTTGCCGCTGCGCATGGCGGCGTCGAAGGCGGGCAGGTAGCTGTCGTCCACCACCGCAAGGTAGGTGTTGCCCACGTTCACCTGCACCATCTCGTCCCGGTTGTCCATTTGGTACAGCAGCATGGGGTGGTTCGGGCCGCCCTTGCTCCAATACACCAGTTCGTAGCCGCCCCGGCTGATGTAATAGCCCGCGCCGGCGGAATAATCGAACTTCTTGAGGCCGCCGTCGGCCTCGGTGCCGGGGTAGTTCTCCATAGGGGCAAACAGCACCACGAGATTGTCGAAGCTAAGGCGCTGGCCGTTGTTTTCGTCCACGGTGGGCTCCACCTTATTGCTGGCGCCGTTAAATTGGCTCATGCGGTAGCGCGCGCTTGCCTCGTCATACTCGAAATAAGAAATGTAGCCTGGGGAGTGCATGACGGCCGCTTCGGCGGCCCCGCCGCCGCCGGGCGTGCGCGACGGCTGGGTGTAGGGCACAAAGTTAAAGATGGGGCTGCCGTAGCTGCGGTAATCGTCCAGGCCGTTTGAATCCAGCGTGGATATCACATGCTCGGCGTCGGTGTATTCGGTGTAGGCCCAGTCAAAGCCGGCGTCCAGGCGGGGCTGGTCTCGCCAGGCAAGGCTGTTCATGGCCGCGGGGTCGGTGGTGTTGCCGCCGTAGCGGCCGGTGTCCAGGCTGAACTCGCCGTACTGGAAATCCTCGAAAAACTGGAACATGGGCGTGGACTGGCCGTCGTGGATGTAGAAGGCCCAGTAGGGCAGGATGAGCTGGAAGAACTGGTCTCGCGCCGAGCGGATGGAACCCACCTTGGGCATGGTGGCATAGTCCTGATACAGCGCCATGAAGCGGGTGATGCCGCCCTCCACCTGTATCTCCACCAGAATTTGCGCCTCGGAAAGGCCGGCGGTGGGGCGGGAGGCGGAGATGTTGTTCACCATCACGGCGGTAATGCGCTTGCCCTCGGGGTAGTCCTCCCCTTTTTCCTGGCCCGTGAGAAAGGCCTGATTCAGCAGTTCCATATCGGAGGGAGGCAGGACAACGGCGCCCCCGGAGGAACCTGCCGGCGGTGGGGCGGCGCTGCCGGGCGCGTCGCCGCCCCCGCAGGCCGCAAGGCCCGCCAGCAGCAGAACAGCCAGCATCAGGCTCAGCAGTTTTTTCATGTTTTCAAAAACCCCTTGCGATGATTTGGTCAATTGTATATTTTAGCGCATCCGGCCCGGTTTGTAAACCTTGGGCGAGGCCCGGCGCAGGGAAAAAGCAGGCGGATAAACTTCGATGGGTAGTTATGTTACATTTAGTTTGCAAATTATTCACAGATGGTTACAGCCCGCTTTCGTCTATGCGCAGGGCGGTGTACAGGCTGTGGTAGGCGCCTTTTTGGGCCATCAGTTCCTCGTGGGTGCCGCGCTCCACTATTTTTCCGGCGCGCACCACCAAAATGATGTCGGCGTGGCGGATGGTGGACAGGCGGTGCGCCACCAGAAAGCTGGTGCGGCCCTTGAGGATGTGGGAGATGGCGTTCTGGATGAGGCGCTCGGTCTCGGTGTCGATGCTGGAGGTGGCTTCGTCCAGCACGAAGATGGGCGGGTTGGCCAGCACGGCGCGGGCGAAGCTGATGAGCTGCTTTTCCCCGGTAGACAGGCGGCCTCCGCCCTCGCCCACGTCGGTGTCGTAGCCCTTTTCCAGCTTGGCCACCACCAAATCGGCGCTCACGAGGCGCGCGGCCTCGTACACCTCTTCGTCGGTGGCGTCGAGGCGCCCGTAGCGGATGTTTTCCCGCACGGTGCCGGAAAAGAGGTGCGGGTTTTGCAGCACATAGCCAAGGCGGCTGTGCAGCCAAAGCTGGCTGCGCTTTCGCGCGTCCACCCCGTCTATCAGCACCTGGCCCTTCGTCGGCTCGTAAAAGCGGGAGGCCAGGTTCACCAGCGTGCTTTTGCCCGCGCCCGTCTCGCCCACCAGGGCCACGCTGGCCCCGGCGGGTATTTTCAGGTTAAAGTCTTCCAGCACCCATTCCTCGCCGTCCGGGTACATGAAGGAGACGTCGCGGAACTCGATGTCCCCGTGAATCGGCTCCCAGTTTTCGCGCCTGGGGTTGAAGGTGTCGCCGTATTTTTCCACCACCTCGGGGCTGTCCTGCATGTCGACGCTCTCGTTCAAAAGGCCGTCCACGCGCTCGATGTTGGCCTGGGTGGCGATGAACTGGGCCATCACCCGCGCAATTTGCTGCACAGGCTCCAGGATGCCCAGCGCGTAGCTGATGAAGGCGGAGAGGACGCCGAATTCCAGCGTGCCCGCCAGCACCATGCCGCCGCCCTGAGACATGACAAGCGCCACCGCCACGGACGAAAAGAAAATGATGATGGGGATGAACACGGCGTTCAGCATGGCCGCGCGCATAGAGGCGCGGTACATTTCGCCGGTGAGGCGCCCGAAGTCCTGGCTGTTGCGCTCCTCTATCACCAGGGTTTTCGAGGTTTTCGCGCCGGTGATGCCCTCGTTGTAGGCGCCGGTGATGCGGCTGTTTGCGGCGCGCATGCGGCGGTGCGCCGAAAGGAAGCGGCCCTGGAACAGCGCCGTGAGCAGCGCCACCACGGGCACCACCACCATCACCACCAGCGCCAGCCGCCAGTTCAGCACCAGCACCACCGCCAGCACCGAGAGAACGTAAAAGCCGCTCCACACCAAATCGGTGAAGGCCCAGGCCACGGTGGCGGAGATGTGGTTCGTGTCGCTCATCACGCGGGCCAATATCCAGCCCACGGCGTTTTGGTTGTAGTAAGAAAGGCCCAGCTTTTGCAAATGCAAAAAGGCGGCGCGCTTTAGGTCCCGTCCGAGGTTCATTTCAACGTGCATGCTGAGGCGGCCCATCACCACCACCAAAAGCCCCTGCCCCACAACGAGGGCGAGGTAGGCGGCGCAGTAGGGCACAAGGCCCTCGAGGCTGCGGGGGATGACGAAGCTGTCCAGCGCGCGGGCCAGAAACAGGGGAATGGCCACGTCGGCCCCGGCCAGCACCAGCATCACGGCGATGACCCCCGCCAGCTTGCCGCGGTAGGGCTTTATAAAAGGCAGCATCTTCTTCCACACGGCCGGAGAAAAGTTCTTGCTGTGCTGGTTGTCGTCCTCATGCACGGGGGCTCGCCTCCTCTCCCGGCGCTTTGTTTGGCGTTTCACCCGTTTCGCCCAAGGTTTCAAGGCTTTCGCCGGCGTCGGCGGCGGCTTCGCTCTGCATGTCGTAAATGCGCTTGTACAGGCCCGGGCGGCGGATAAGCTCGGCGTGGCGGCCGATGTCGGCGATTCTGCCGTCCTCCAGCACCAAGATGTTATCGGCCGCCATGAGGGTGTTGATGCGGTGGGAGATGAGGATGACCGTGGCCCCGCCGGCCTCGCGCCGAAGCGCGGCGCGTATTTTGGCGTCGGTTTCAAGGTCTACGGCGCTCATGCTGTCGTCGAATACCATCACCGGGGCCTCCAGCATCAGCGTGCGGGCGATGGCCACCCGCTGCTTTTGCCCGCCGGAGAGCGTGACCCCCCGCTCGCCCACCACGGTGGCGTAGCCCTTTGAAAATTCGCTGATGGCATCGTCCACGGCGGCGGTTCCGGCGGCCCGGCGAATGCGGAAGCGGTCGCGCTCGGTCAATTCCGGCTGCGGGCCGGGGGCTTCGGCGCCGGCTATGGCGATGTTTTCCTCGATGGTTTTGGAGAAGAGGAAGGGCTCTTGCAGCACCAGGCCCACGTTGCGGCGCAGGTGGCGGCGGTCGATGCGGCGAATCTCCACGTCGCCGTACCAGATGCTGCCGAAGCCTTCGGGCAGGTCGTACAGGCGGTTCAGCAGATAGGTGACGGTGCTTTTGCCGCTGCCCGTGGCCCCCATAATGCCGAAGGTGCTGGCCTTTGGGATGGTGAAGGAGAGGTCGCGCAGCACCTCCTGCTTATCGTAGGCGAAGGTGACGTTCTCGAAGCGGATGTCGCAGTGGAGGTCTGGTTTCAGGGCCTCGGGTTCTTCGGGTTCCTCCTCGGCGTCCAGTATCTCTTGAATGCGCTTTGCCGACACGCCGGTCTTGCTCATCTCGCTGAGTGTGCGCCCCAGCGCGCGCACGGGCCAGGCGAGGGTTTGGTTGTAGAACACGAACACAAGGAATTCGCCGCGGGTGATATCTCCCTGGGCGGCCAGCACGGCCCCCGCCACCACCACGGCGAATATTTGCAGGCCGGTGGCGATATCGCCAATGCCCCAGTACCAGCTAAGCGTGCGCCCCAGGCGCAGCCACAAATCGGCAAAGCGGTTGTTGAAGCCGTCGAAGCGGCCAAGCTCGAAGCTCTCGCGCCCGAAGGCCCGCACCACGCGCACGCCGGTAAGGTTCTCCTGCACGTTGGAGGTCAGCTCGCCCTCGGCTTCGTCGGCGGCCAAAAAGCGGCGGGCCACCAAATAGTTGAAGATGGTGGTGTACAGGCCGATGAGCGGGATGAAGGCCGCCGCCACCAGCGAGAGCGTGAGGTTCATGCTGAACATGAGCGCCAGGGCCACCGCCACCAGCACCACGGTGCGCGCCAGCTCCAGCAGCTGCTGAGACACGAAATTGCGCACCACGTCAAGGTCGGAGGTGCATCGCTGGATGACCTCGCCGGTTTGGTTTTCCACCTGCCACTTGAAGGGCAGGCTTTGCACATGACGGAACAGGCGGTCCCGCAAGCCGCGGCAGAAACGCTCGGTGCCGGCGGCGACGCCCGCGCGGGAGGCGAAGTTGAACACGCCGGCCAGCAGCGCCAGCCCCAGCACGGCGGCCGCGCACACCCACAGGCTGCGCCGCGCCTCGCCCCCGGCGCCAAGGGCGGCCATCAGCCCCGTCACAAAGGGCGGCAGGGCCGCGGCGTCGCCGCCCAGCACGCCGTCTACCGCGTAGCGGATGACCTGAGGCATAAGGAAATTGGCCACGATGCTGACCAGCGTGGCGCCAAACGCCAGCATCAGCCAGCGCCGCTGCCCCGCCGAGTGGCGCATGAGAAACAGCAGCGCGCTGCGGGAGGCTTCTTTGGATTTTCTCTGTCTATTCATGTTTTGCATGCTGTAATTGTGACATATCCTGTCGATAAAAGCAACCGGACGGGCACGGAAATCAATTTTCATTTTATGTCTTGTCACCCTGAGCGCAGCGAAGGGTTTTTGTGCGAAAAGATAGATTCTTCGCTGCGCTCAGAATGACCATGCAAAATATCTTTTGCGAAAAGTAATTTCCGTGCCGGGCGGGAAACAGGGCTTGACAAATCCCGTGGTTTGTGTATCATTGTATTAGATGATTAACACAATTAACATCTGGAAAGGAGTGACCTCGCTTGGATTGGACATTCACCGACCAGCGCCCCATTTACGCCCAGCTTATCGAGCAGGCGCAGCGCGCGGTGGTAACGGGGCAGTGGCTGCCCGGCAGCAAGCTGCCGGGTGTGCGGGAACTGGCCGCGCAAGCCGGCGTGAACCCCAACACCATGCAGCGCGCCCTGGCCGAGCTGGAAAGCGGCGGGCTGGTAAAGGCCCAGCGCACCAGCGGGCGCTTTGTCACCGAGGATACCGCGCACATAGCCCTGCTGCGAAAGCAGTTGGCGGCTGGGCTGGCCCGGCGGTTTGTGGGCAGCATGGGGGCCCTGGGCTGCGGGCCTGAAGAAAGCGCCGCGCTGGTGGCCGAGGCCTGGCAAAATGGGGAGAATACGAAAAAGGAGGAGTTGACATGAACATGGCATTGAGTTGCCGCGCGCTGACGAAAAGCTACGGCACGGCCGGCCCCCCGGCTTTGTACAACGTAAATCTAGACTTGCCTTCCGGGCAGATCATCGGGCTATTGGGGCCGAACGGAAGCGGCAAAACCACGCTGCTGAAATTGGCGGCGGGGCTGCTGGTGCCCAGCCACGGGCAGGTGCTGGTGGGCGGGCAAAGCCCCGGCACGGCCACCAAAGCCCGGGTGAGTTTTTTGCCCGAGCGCGACTATTTGCCCGCCTGGATGCGGGTGCGGGATTTGCTGGATTATTTTTCAGATTTTTACTCCGATTTTTCCCGCGAGAAAGCGCAGGATATGCTGGGGCGCTTGGGCATTGACGGCGCGGCGCGCCTGAAAACCATGAGCAAGGGCACGAAGGAAAAGGTGCAGCTGGTGCTGGTGATGAGCCGCCAGGCCGATTTGTATCTGCTGGACGAGCCCATAGGCGGCGTGGATCCCGCCGCGCGGGATTACATCCTTGATACCATCATTACGAATTACCGCGAGGAGGCGACGGTCGTTATTTCCACCCATCTCATCGCGGATATCGAGAAAGTATTGGACAGCGTTGTGTTCATGGCGGGCGGCCAGGTGGGGCTGGTTTCCACCGTGGACGACATTCGTGAAAGCCGCGGCATGAGCGTGGACGCGCTGTTCAGGGAGGTGTACAGATGTTAGGCAAAGTGATGAAATATGAATGGCGGGCCTGCGGGCGCCTTTTGTGGCCCATGTTCGGGCTGGCGCTGGCCATGAGCGTATTGCTGCGGCTGGCCTTCTTCGTGGCGCCCCGCATTTGGGAGCCGCTGGGCTACATCCTTGGCACAGTGGCCGGCCTTGCCGCCGTGCTGATGCTGGTGGCGGTGGTGCTGCTGACCCTGGTGTACACCGTTGTGCGCTTTTACCAAAGCACCATGGCGGGCGAGGCCTACCTCAGCTTTACCCTGCCGGTGAGCCCCAGCGCCCATTTGTGCGGGCGGCTTGTGGTGCACAGCCTCTTTGGCATCGTCAGCGGGCTTGTGTCCATCGTGTCCGTCTTCATTCTGGTGCCGGGCCTATTCCGCGTCGTTTTCTTCGAGGGTGCGAGCATCCCTGTGCACGTGGGCGGCGCGGGCACCATCGAGGTGCCGATAAACGGCCTGCCACCCTCGCTGGCCTGGAGCCTGCTCGGCTTCATCGTATTCTGTGTGGTGCTGAGCACTGTCATCAACATACTGCGCATCTACGCCTCGCTGGCCATCGGCACGCGCATCAGTCGCAACCGCATCCTCGGCGGCATTGTGGGCTACCTGCTGCTGTACATCGTCCAGTCCGTCGCCGCTGTGCCGCTTGCGCTGTTGTTCATCCCCCTCTTTACCGAGAGGAATATGGCCTTTACCCAGAGGGTTTTGGATATACAGATTGCCGATATTTCCGGCATTTATGCGATGTTCGAGCTTATGATGAACATGATGTGGTTCTTCGTGCTCATCGGCATTGCCATCTCGCTGCTGTTCGCGGTGGCGCACTTCTTCATCAGCCGTTACATCTTTGCCAAAAAGCTGAATGTGGAATGAATTTGTATAGAACAAGGGCTACCGCAATGCTTGTGGTAGCCCTTGTTTTATCGTTGTAGTAGCTTATTCAGCCTAAAACATGACGTGTCATTCTGAGCGACCCGCAAGCGGGCTCGGGCGTTTGCTACGCAAGCCGCCCTCGGCATAAAATGCCCCCGCGAAGAGCGGCTCAGAATGGCAAGATTTAGACAGAACAGCGTAGTAGGGGCGACCGTCTCGGTCGCCCGTGGGACATCGCAAAACCACGGAACGGGCCGCCGAAGGCGGCGGCCCCTTGCTATCCCAAATCAATACCTTCGCAGGAAGGGCAAAAGGCTCACCAGCAGCGTCCAGCCAAGCTGGTATACAAGAATAATGTACACCGGCAGGCCCGCCAGGCCCTGGCTGAGCACCAGCAAAACGCACAGCACACAGGCCAGCACCGCCGAGGCTATTTGCACCACGTTGCTCATCTTCTCCGCCGCGGCGCAGCCCGCGGCGGCCCGTATGCCGCCGATGAAGCTGGAGAAGGAGCCGATGTGCGTCATCACGCCCTCGCTCTCGGGCAGGTAGGCGGTCAGCGGTTCCAGCATCTCCAGTTCCTTGTGGCCCAGCACCTTCACCACGCCGGGGGGCAAGTCGTACACGCGCTCCACCAGTTCGGCCGAAAGGTTCATGTCGCTGGACTGCACCAGCAGCGACACCCCGCTGCGCCCAAGGCTTTTCAGCGTGTCGGCCACGTCGGCATCGGCCGTATAGCGCACGATGAACATGGCGAAAAGCTTGCCGCTGACGGCCAGGTACACCGGGAAGCAATCCGCCGGCACGAACTTCATCTCCACCTCCACCGCCGGGGGTTCGATGCCGTGCTTTTGCAGTATCTCCCGGCTGCCGATGACGATGCGGCTGTTCTGCACCCAGGCGGTAAAGCCCCGTCCCGGCTCCAGCGTGAGGCTCTCCACCTTGTACAGCATGTCGCTTTTGCTTTGTATCACCGCCGTGAAGATATCCCGCAGGGTGTCGCAGCCCTCTATCAGCACGCTGGCGGCGTAGAGGATGGCGAGGTCGATGCGCTCTTTCTCGAAGGTTTTAATGCCCTTTAGCTGCACCACGTTTGGGGGGAAAATGTCCCGGCTGCCGGCCATCACCACGTTCACCTGGCCCAGTTCCTCTATGGCGCTCCACCCTGGCACCACGGCCCCCACCCGCGCGGTGGCGCGCTGCAAAAGGTGGCTGGGCACGCCGCTTACCAGCGAGGAAGAGAAGGGAACCGCGATGCACAGCGTGGCCGCGAAGGCGGACACCGCCGTGAACAAATCCTCTTGCAGCAGCCAGGTGATAACGGCGGCGGCAACCCCGGCGCCCAGCAGCACCCAGCCCAGAATGCGCGCGCGCCTGTCTGTGGCGCGCTGGGAGAAGCTCTGGCGCAAAAAGCCCTTCACAAGGGCTGTGGGGCGGCTTACCAACAGAGAGGGGTATTCCTCGGCCAGGCCCTTGGTGATGCTGTAGGAAAGCTCGTTAGAATTGTCCAGCACATAGCCGGCGGAATGGTCGAACCCGGCGCTGGCAAGCTGGAAGTTGCTGCGAATGGAACCGGCGCGCACGCGCTTGCCCAGGGCGTTGAAGGCCAGCATCAGCACCGTGGCGGCGCCCACCAGGCTGGCCGTTACCGGGGGCTTGTTGCTTATAACGTTCACCAGCAGCATCACGCCCTGCAGCAGCCCGGCCACGGCGGCCAGCGCCGGGGGCGAGTCCACGGTGGGTTCGCCCGCCAGGCCCACCAGGCCCGAGGCCACGGTGGTGAAGTTGATAACGATGGCCAGCAGCACCAGCACAAGATACGTGATGGCGAAGGCCAGCGGATTTTCCGGGAACACGCGCAGGTTCTCGAGGGGAACAAGCCCCGCGTGGGACAGGCTCATCCACAGCGCCAGCAGGCCGATGACGGCCGTGGCCACCGTGCGGCGGCTGAGCGTGGTGCACAGGGAGGCGATGTCCTTCTCCACGGCCTCGGCGTCCTGCGGGCGGTTGTAGTCCTCGAAGTCGTCGTCTGCCTCCACGTTGGCCTCGGAGGCGGCGCGCTCGGCTTGCTCGGCCTGCTGGGCCAGCTTGCCGAACTCGCCCGTGAGCACCGCCGAGCGCGATTTTTTGCGCCGGCGCTTGCCCTTGGCCTCCTGGGCCACCTGAAGCTCCTGCTCTTTGCTGTCCAGTATAACGGTCTCGCTGAAGAACTCGCGGAAGCGGTCGTCCACCATTTCGTCGAGATAGAGGTTCTTGTTGGCGCTGGGGGCTTCGCCCTCGGTGTCGAACTCCTGCGTGAAGGCCGCGGTGGGCACCCGCTCGTGCGCGTCCTCTCCCTCAATGTCGAAGGATTTGGTGTCATGCTCCGGGGGCGCGGCAACTTCGGGCGCGGGCAAATCGCCGGCCGGCGGGGCCTCGCGGAAGAAAGCGTCTTCGGGCAGGGGCGCTTCGGCGCGGGGCGCGGGCGCGGCGGCGTCTTGCGGGGCGGGGCGGGGCGCGGCGAACAGCGCCTCCCCGGCGGGCATGGGCGGCGGGGATATTGCGGCAGGCGGGGCGGGCGGGGCCTCGCGGAAGAAGCCGTCTTCGGGCAAGGCCGCTTCGGCGCGGGGCGCGCTTTCGGGCGGCGGGGCGGGCTGCGGCGGCACTGCGGCAGCCATGCCCCCGATGGGCGGAACCTCGCGGAAGAAGCCCTCCGGGGCGGCTTCCTGCCCGGCGGGCGCTTCTTCCTGGAAAAATTCGCCGCCGGGCGGGGGCGCTTCGGTTCTCTCAGTCCTTTCGGCTTCGGCGGCCGGGCGCCACAACTTCACCTCGTCCTCTTCCGGCTCGGGCGCGGCGTCGTCTCCGGCCTGCGGAAAGAAGCTCTCGTCCTCCTGCGCGCTGCGGGTGCGGGCCTTTTCGGCCCGGCGCTCGGCGGCCTCGCGGCGCTTTTTCATTTTGTCTATCTGCTTTTGCTCTTTTTTGCTGGTGGCCATGGGGGCCTCGTCCTCGCCGGAAAACCAGCTCAAAAGCTCGGTGTCTCCGCTGAACTTTGCGGGGTCTACTTTATCCAGCGCCGCCGCCTTGCCCAGGCGGGGGCCGGTGTCCACCCTTTCGCCGTTCAGGTCAATGTCGTAGATGGTGGCGGTAAGCTCGCGCTCTTTGCGCTTTTGGGCGGGCGTGGCCTCGGCCTCGGCGTCCACCGGCTCCTCGTACCACTCGCCGCCGTCAAAGGTTTCGGGCAGCGCCGCCTCGGGTACAAAATCTGAGGCCTCCGGTGCTGCCTGAGCGGGCGCGGCGGCCCGGGCCACGGCTGCGGGCGGGGAAGCCGGAGGCGCCGCCGGCACTTCGGCAGGTTCTGCCGGCGCGGCGGGCGGCGGGGTCTGGGAAGGCGCTGCCGGGGCCATGGGCGGCGAAGCGGGCAAACTGTCCACCGGCGGGGCCGGGGGCGCCGCCTTTCGGCTGCCTATTTCCGCCAAAATGTCGTCCACCGACTGGCCCGCCGGGGCCGCCGGGGGCCTTTGCCGCAGTTCCTCCAGTATGTCGTCTACTGCGGCGCTGCCGCGCTGCTTATCCAAAGGCCTCATCTCCAATACAGCAACAGTGTAGCCCTGCTTCGTATGCTTATATCGTGTCTATGCCCTGTCATTCTGAGCGAAGCGAAGAATCTTTAGGTCGGAATACGATCGTCTATGTGAAGGGAAAGATCCTTCGCTTCGCTCAGGATGACAAGGAATTAATTGGCGTTCCTATTCCAAATACAATACAATAATGAACGCCTACACTTATGGCGGCATTCTCAGCCCTGCCGCCGGCGGAACACCTCATACATCAGTATGCCGCCCGCCACCGAAACGTTGAAGCTATCCACCCCGCCGGCGGCGGCCATGGGCAGGCTCACGGCGCCGTCGCAAAGCTGGCGCATAAGGCGGCTTACGCCCCGGCCCTCGCCGCCCACCACCAGCGCCACCGGGCCGGATAAATCCTGCCTGTCCAGCGGTGTGCCGTCCATATCGGCGCACCAGGCGAAGAGGTTCTCACTTTTCAGGCGGCGCAGGGCCTGGCCCAGATTGGCCACGCGGGCCACGGGCAGGCTGGCCGCCGCCCCGGCGCTGGCCTTCATCACCACGGGCGTCACCCCGGCGGCCCCGCGCTTTGGAATAACCGCCCCGTGCGCCCCGCACAGCAGGGCGCTGCGCAAAAGGGCCCCGAGGTTGTGCGGGTCGGCCACGCCGTCGCACAATAGCACAAAGGGCGGTTCCCCTTTGGCCCTGGCCGCGTCCAGAATATCCTCAAGCTGGCAGTAGGCCACCAGGGCCTGCCGGGCGGCCACGCCCTGGTGGCGGCCCGCGCACTCGGCGTCCAGTTTGGAGGGTGGCAGGCGCTTCACTACGGCTCCGGCCTCTTTGGCCAGGGCGGTGTAATAGGCGGCGGTGCGCGCGTCCAGGTTGTCGGCCAGCAGCACGGTATCTGCCCCGGCGCCGCTTTTCAGCAGTTCCGCCACGGCGTTGCGGCCGTACACAGGCCCCTTGTCCTCGTTCATGTCTCCTCGCTTGCACTACCAGTGGTTGCGGTGAAAACTGGATTCATCCCCAATATAATGTTATTATACTCGCTTAACTTCAAAAATCAACCATATAGCCTAAGCTGCCCGGAAAAACAAGTTGCATGTTTCGGCGGAAGCGGCCGAGCGCGCTGGTTATCCCGCGCGTTATTGCGGGCTAATACCCAATGAGCCAATATGTGCTAACTGCGCTGGCGGGGCGGTTGGGGTCGGGATTATACGGTTGGTAAAGGGCCGCTGTTACCGGCGGATTGTTGAAAACCCTGTTGAAAGTGTGGAGAACCCAGGTTTTTCGCACCTTTCCTGTGTTGAGAATCGGTTTTTTCGACGGTTTTCAACAGCTTTCTGAAAACTTTTAACAAAACCCCGTGTTGAACAAGGGCCTGTCAATGGGGGAATTACACAGAAATCCGGGCCGAAAATTCGTTGCATTTCTCTGTTTAGCACAAAGCGCCGGTGCGGCGGTGTGGTATAATAAAAGCGGAATCGGCGCATCAGGGGCCGGAAAAGGAGACCAAGATGGCAGTTTGCGCAAAGGGGGACATTCGCCTGCCGGCCGGCGGCATGCACCTGGGGGAAACGCTGGGCTGCGGGCAAAGCTTTGCCTGGCGGCAGCAGGGCGAGGGCTGGCTGGGCGTGGCCGGGGGCCGGGCGGCCCTTGTGCGGCAGGAGGGGGACGCGCTGTTTATCGCGCAGCGGGGCGAGGCGGCCGATGCAAAGGACGAGGCCTTCTGGCGGCATTACTTCGCGCTGGATATCGACTACGCCGAGTTGCAGCGCCGCTTTGCCGCCGACGAGCGCCTGGCCGCCTGCGTGGCGGCCAGCCCCGGGCTGCGGGTGCTGCGCCAGCCCTTTTTCGAGACGCTTTTGTGCTTCATCATCAGCCAGAACAACCACATCGCGCGCATTGCGGGCATTTGCGACCGCCTGCGCGCGGGCTTTGGCCCGGCGCTGCCGGGCGGGGAGCACGGCTTCCCGCCGCCCGAGGCCCTCGCCGGCCTTGCCCCGGAGGATTTGGCCGGGCTGCGGGCCGGCTGGCGCGCGGGCTATCTGATAGACGCCGCCCAAAAAGTGGCCTTGGGCGAAGTGGACGAGGCGGCCCTGCGCGCGGCACCCAGCGCCGAGGCCCGCCAAATGCTGATGAAAATACGGGGCGTGGGCCCCAAGGTGGCCGATTGCGCGCTGCTGTTCGGCCTTTCGCGCTGGGAGGCCGTGCCCATGGACGTGTGGATGAAGCGGGCGCTGCGCACCTGTTTCCCCGGCGGGCTGCCGCCCTGCGCCAGGGGCTGTGAGGGCATCGCCCAGCAGTATGTGTTTCACTGGGCAAGGCGGAATTTGCCAAAGGGCACATAAGTGATGTATACTTATGTGCATAGTAAAACACGGCGGACACCCGCCGAAATGGGAGGACATGGGTTATGCTGGTAAACGCGCGCGATATGCTGAAAAAAGCCAAGGAAGGCCACTATGCGGTAGCTCAAATCAACATCAACAATCTGGAGTGGACCAAGGCCGTGCTGCTGACCGCCGAGGAACTGAAAAGCCCGGTGATTTTGGGTGTGTCTGAGGGCGCCGGCAAGTACATGGGCGGCTTTGAGACCGTGACCGCCATGGTGAAGGCCATGGACAAGGGCCTTGGCATCACCGTGCCCGTGGCCCTGCATCTGGATCACGGCACCTACGAGGGCTGCTTCAAGTGCATCGACGCCGGCTTCACCTCCATCATGTTCGACGGCAGCCATTACGACATTGACGAGAACGTTGCGAAAACCGCCGAGCTTGTGCGCATCGCGCATGAGGCCGGTATGTCCATCGAGGCCGAGGTGGGCAGCATTGGCGGCGAGGAGGACGGCGTTGTGGGCATGGGCGAAGTGGCCGACCCCGCCGAATGCAAGCGCATCGCCGATTTGAGCATCGACTTTCTGGCCGCCGGCATCGGGAACATTCACGGCGTGTACCCGCCCAACTGGAAGGGGCTTGACTTTGCCACGCTGGGGAAAATAAACGAGGCCGCGGGCGGCATGCCCCTGGTGCTGCACGGCGGCACCGGCATCCCCGAGGAGATGGTGAAGGAAGCCATTAAGCTGGGCGTGTCCAAAATCAACGTGAACACCGAATGCCAGCTGTCCTTCGCGGCGGCCACCCGCAAGTACATCGAGGCCGGGCTGGACCGCGAGGGCAAGGGCTTTGACCCGCGCAAGCTTCTCGCCCCCGGCGTGGAGGCCATCAAGGAGACCGTGCGCGAAAAATTCGAGATGTTCGGCGTGGTGGGCAAGGCGTAGAATACATCATTAAACAAAGGCAGCCTCAAAGCGTTTTGCTTTGAGGCTGCCTTTGTTCGTACTTGATTCTATTCGCTCTGCGCCGCCAGCAACTCCGGAAGGGCCGCCCAGGCGGTGGCCGCAAGGCTCCCGTCCTCGGCCAGATGAACCACACGCACCCGGGTGTGCATGGGGTTATCGCGCAGGCCGCCGCCAAAGAAGGAGAGGGCGTCTTCTTCGGACGCCTCGCCGCGCCAGGCGGCATACACGCGCGTTTCACCATCGCGTTCCATCTCCAAAAAGAACTTGCCTTCGCCGGTGGGCATACCCTCAGGCAAATGCAGCCGCAGGCCGCTCACCGAGGCCGCTTCCGCGTAAGCGGCCCTTTCGGGCGCAGTGAGCGTGCCGGAAAGGCCGGCAAAACGGTTGTTGGCGGTGTATTTGTATACGGGGTACCCGGCAATCACTTCCACCAAGGCCCAGTTTGCCTGCCGGCC
>QMCE01000035.1_pt1 | contig 91907 bp, 74 predicted proteins | sample 1821851 | NCBI WGS metagenome assembly QMCE01 (sample SAMN09453174, study PRJNA476694) | Termite gut metagenome, whole genome shotgun sequencing project. | isolation source: worker | host: Odontotermes sp. | place: South Africa:Pretoria | collected 2016-01-28
TGAGGAAGGTGAAGGTCTATGTGAAAGGTCCGGGCCAGGGTCGCGAGTCGGCCATCCGTACGATTCACGGTGCAGGCATCGAGGTGGTCGAGATTATCGACGTCACTCCCCTGCCCCACAACGGATGTCGTCCGCCTAATCGCCGCCGCGTGTAATTGCGCCCGAGGCGATTTTGGTGGAGCGATATTTGTAACACACTTTAACGATCAAAAACAATGGGAAAATACATAGGTCCAAAGACAAAAATTGCGCGTAAGTTCGGGGAACCCATCTTCGGCGCCGACAAAGCGTTCGAAAAAAAGAACTACCCTCCCGGAATGCACGGACAAAACCGTAAACGTAAAAAAGTTTCGGAGTACGGCACGCAGCTGACGGAGAAACAAAAGGCCAAAGCTATCTACGGCATTCTCGAAAAGCAGTTCAGCGTGACCTACAAGAGAGCTGTCTCGATGGGCGGTATCACGGGCGAAAACCTGCTCAAGTTGCTTGAGTGCAGGCTCGACAATGTGGTTTACCGTTTGGGCATCGCACCCACCAGGGCCGCTGCCCGCCAGCTCGTCAGCCACCGCCACATCACGGTGAACGGAGCGGTTGTTAATATTCCGTCGTACAGTTTGCGCCTCGGCGACGTGGTCGGCGTGAGGGAGAAATCCAAGAGTCTGGAAGTGATCACCGAAGCCCTGTCGGGCGGACGGTCTCGCTACTCGTGGCTCGAATGGGACGCCCCCACGATGTCGGGTAAGTTTCTCCAGAGACCGGACAGGGAAGATATTCCGGAAAATATCAAGGAGCAACTTATCGTCGAACTTTACTCGAAATAGTAACAACTAACACACTATAATAATATGGCAATTTTAGCATTCCAGAAGCCTGAAAAGGTCATTATGTTGGACTCCTCGTCGACGTTCGGAAGATTTGAATTCCGTCCGCTCGAACCCGGGTTCGGCATGACCATCGGCAATGCTTTGCGCCGTATCCTGCTCTCCTCGTTGGAAGGGTATGCGATCACAAGCGTGAAGGTTGCCGGTGTAGATCACGAGTTTGCCGCTATTCCCGGTGTGATGGAGGGGATGATAGATATCATCCTTAACCTCAAACGGGTGCGCTTCGTGAAGACCGTGGAGAATATCGACAGCGAAAGAGTGACGCTGAACGTTGCCGGTGTGACAGCCCTTACGGCAGGGTTTATTTCGAACTATCTCTCCGCTTTCAAAGTGTTGAATCCCGATATGGTGATCTGCCATCTGGCGCCCGACACCAAACTCACCATGGAGCTCTCCATCGGTAAGGGTCGCGGATATGTGCCGGCGGAGGAAAACCAGCCCGAGAATCCCGAATTCGGTCTGCTCGCCATCGACTCGATACACTCTCCGATCGTAAACGTCAAGTATGCGATCGAAAACTATCGTGTCGAACAGCGCACCGACTACGAGAAGCTCAATCTGGAGATCACCACCGACGGTTCGATCCACCCCAAGGAAGCACTCAAAGAGGCGGCCAGGATCCTTATCCACCACTTCATGTTGTTCTCGGACGAGAAGATCACCGTCAATATCGACGAAGGCGGATCGACCGAAGAGTTCGACGAGGATGTGCTGCACATGCGTCAGCTGTTGAAAACCAAACTCGCGGATCAGGATCTGTCGGTCAGGGCGCTCAACTGCCTGAAAGCCGCCGAGGTCGATACCGTGGGTGATCTGGTGAGGTTCAACCGCAGCGATCTGTTGAAGTTCCGCAACTTCGGCAAAAAATCGCTCTCGGAGTTGGATGACCTGCTGACCACGCTCAACCTCCACTTCGGAATGGATGTCACACCATACAAACTTGATAAAGACTAAGGTACCGGAGGGCGGCGAGCGAGCTCGTGCCCCGAGGCCTGATCACAACGCTGTAAAAGTAAAAAACTACAATGAGACACAATAAAAATTTCAACCACCTCGGCAGAACTTCGTCGCACAGAAAGGCTACGTTGGCTAACATGGCCTCCTCGCTCGTTCTGCACAAGAGGATCGAAACCACGGTGGCCAAAGCCAAAGCGCTCAAAATGTACGTGGAGCCCCTCGTCACCAAATCGAAGGAGGATACGACACACTCGCGCCGCGTGGTGTTCAGCTACCTCAAGGATAAACATGCCGTTACCGAGCTGTTCCGCGTCATCGCGCCCGCCGTGGGCGATCGTCCGGGAGGGTACACACGTATTCTGAAAACAGGATTCCGTCTGGGAGACGGGGCCGATATCTGTATCATCGAACTTGTCGACTTCAACGATACCTATCGTGCCGGAGTCGTCGCTTCGGGTGCCGGTAAGGCTCGTACGCGCCGTGGTCGCAGTGGTTCGGCCGCTGCCGGTTCGGGTGCCGCCGTCGAAGCCACGGTCGGTGCAGAGGGTGAAGTTGCTGCCGACGCTTCGGACGTTGCCGCCAAGCCCGCCGCGGCTAAAAAACCGGCCGCGAAGAAAGCTGCTCCCGCAGGTGCAGGAAAGCCCAAGGCCGCTCCCGCTCCCCGCGCCGCCAAGACCTCGGGGTCGAAAGCCGCCGCAGGCAGGAGCGTGGCCACCAAGAAAGGCTGATTTTGCAGTGATAGCGGCGACTCTACTGCCGCTAACCCCAAAAATGAGACAGGCGCGTACGTTGTGTACGCGCCTGTCTCATTTTTGGCGCCGAGCGCTTGTATAGCCACCACTCTGACTGCAAAATCTCGGCCCTCTTGGGAAAAGTAAAAAAATCTTTCCAAAAAATAGTACTATGTGTTGCATAGTATTATTATTTGTTTTATATTTGTGGCGTGAATAGACAAAACAATAAATAATATGGCTATGAAACAGACTTACAATGTCAACATCGGAGGGCGGGCGTACAATATAGACGCCGATGCCTATGGGCTGCTCGACCGCTATCTGGATGATATTTCGTCGCGGTTGCAGGACTCCGATGTCGAAAGCATGGAGGATATCGAGGCCCGCATCGCCGACATTTTCGACGAGAAGATCTCCTCGTCCATGCAGGTGGTGAACATCGAGATGGTGCGCCGCGCGATGGCCATCATAGGACGGCCCGAAATGTTCGGCGGACAAAAGCGCGGATTCTCACATCAGGCCGGCTCCTACCCCCACGAACCGCGCAGACTCTGCCGTTCGTGGTCTAATAAAGTGATGGGTGGAGTGTGCGGCGGACTGGGCGAATACTTTGGTATTGACCCGAATGTGATCCGTTTGATCGCGGTTTTGCTCGTTTTCTTCGGCGGTCTTTCCCTGTGGGTGTATATCATCATGTGGATAGTGTTGCCTCAGGCTCCACATTATGTTAAATAGATTGCGGTCATGACAGCGGAAAGTTTAAAGAATGTCGATAATGTGAAGGCGCAGATGCGGAAGGGAATTCTGGAGTATTGCATTCTGTCGATCCTGTCACGCGGCGACAGTTACGCGCCGCAAATTATCTCGGAACTCAAGGACGCCGACATGATCGTCGTCGAGGGCCCGTCAGAAAAATCAGGGTCTGTTGTCTTACCGGTGGGAGGAGTCGCCGCAGGGACCTCCCCGGAAATACTATATGATAACCGATCGCGGACGAGAGGTGTTGGAAGAGCTCGACGGCGTGTGGGAAGAGATGGTCGCGCAGATCAGAGTGATCCGCTACGGGGCCGAAAAAGAGGTTTAAACTTGTAAGAAAACAGCCATGAAAAAGGTGGAAAAAGTCAGCATTGCGGAGATATCATTTACTTTGGATAGCGACGCTTATCTCGCTCTGAAACAATATCTTGATTCGCTGCATGTTTACTATGACAAAGACCCCGACGGGCGTGAAATAATTGCCGACATCGAGGCTCGGATCGCCGAGTTGATTCTCGACGAACAGGTCTATACCAAGGTGGTTTCGCGGCCCCTGATCGACACAATCATTGCCCAACTGGGTACTCCCGAAGAGATAGATGATCAAGCGGGAGAGGGTGTCGGCGAGGCTTCGGGTTTTTCGGGTGCGGCCGGAGGGGTCGGTGGGGCCGGTGGTTTTGGTGCCTCGTCGTCCGACTCTTCGATCCCGCGCCGCCTGCACCGGTCGAACGACGGGAAGATCTTCGGCGGGGTGTGTAGCGGGCTGGCTAAGTTCTTGGATATCAGTGTGGCTTGGGTCAGGCTTGTGTTTTTGCTTCCGGTGATGCTGACGGTTATTTCCGCTCCGGTACACTGGCACTGGTTGAAGGGTTTTGGTGAAGGGTGGTCGTGGGTATTCTTCGTGACATACATTGTGCTGTGGATCGCGCTGCCGATGGCACGGACACCACGCCAGAAGCTCGAAGCACGCGGCGAAAAGATAACTCCCTCGTCGATACGGCAGACCATGCAGGGGGCGGCAACCACTCCCGCGGGTCGGAAAGCGGCCTCGGTGGCGGCGGAATTGTTTACCGTGCTGGGGCGGGTGCTGCTGTTCTTTGTGAAGTTTGTGATGGCGGTCGTCGGATTCTCGCTGCTTTTTGCGGCGGTGGGGGTATTTATCGGCATGTTCGCAATTCTGTTCAATCCCGCGGAGGGTGTGAATATCAACGGTGTGGGTGTGATTTCGGTATTGGAGGGTATGTCGATCCTGTCGCCGGTGATGTTCGTCGAGCTGTGGCTGCTGTGTGTGCTGCTGCCGCTGGTGATAGTCGGGGTTGCGCTGCTGAGTTTTACATTCAGTTGGCGGCTCGGGCGGCTGTTCTACGGACTGACTCTGGGGATGTGGGGGCTTGCGATGATCGCTTGCGGGATCGTGGCCGTGGGCAATGCGCGATTCTTCCGCGACGAGGTGCCCGACAGGGTCGAACGGTGGCACGAGGGTGATCATTGGGGTTGGGACTACCGACACGACAGGCGTCACAGGCACCACAGATGGGATGTGCGCGATGAGACGAATGATGATGATGCGTTGGTCATAGATGCTGCCGACGACTCTTTGGTGGTAGTTGTGAGAAAAGACGGTACGCCGGGCGACACCCTGGTGATAGACGAAAAACCGGCTTTGGGGAGTGACGCCGAAGGTGAAGCAGTGGATGAAGTGAATGGGCGTAAGCGCGTGAAAATAAAGCGTGTGGAAAAATAGCATTCGGGCCGCGGGTTAAATTGTAGCCTGTCGAACGTTACATTTACCCCCGCCGGATCGTTAAATACTAACAAGTCAGTCAGAGTGGCTTGTTTTCGACCGACAGCCGTGAGGCTCTCCTGTTTACAAAAAGGTTAAGTTTATAGATTGATTGGTAGAAGGCCGGCTTCTTTCTTATGGGGGCCGGTCTTCATTTTTGGCATCATTACTCATTTTCGTGATCATTACTCATTTTCGTGATCATCCCCCGTTGCATTATCACCCTTTTTTTTGAGTCGGCAGCCGGGCTATTTCGCCATATCTTTGAGGGCGGCGATCTCGGCGGGCCAGCGGCTTTCGTCGGGAGTTTCCAGGATCAGCGGCATGCCGTCGAAGCGCTTGTCGCACATGATATACCGGAAACACTCCCACCCGAGTTCGCCTTCGCCCAAGGGGGCGTGACGGTCGACATGGCTGCCCCGCGACTTAAACGTATCGTTTAGGTGGATGCCGCGAAGGTATTCGAAACCAACGACCTGGTCGAATTCTGCAAATGTCGCCTCGCAGGCTGCCGGCCCGCTGAGATCGTATCCGGCAGTGTAGGCGTGGCAGGTGTCGATGCAAACTCCCACCCGCGAACGATCACGGACTCCGGAGATGATGCGCGCCAGGTGTTCGAACCGATGGCCCACTCCGCTACCCTGCCCCGCCGTGTTCTCAATAACCGCTATAACTCCGGTGGTCGCCGCCAGCGCAAGGTTCACCGATTCGGCGACCCGGTCGAGGCACTCTTCCACTGAAATCGCTCCGAGAGTGCCCCCGGGATGGAAATTAAGACGGTCGATGCCCAGCTGTTCGCACCGGCGCATCTCGTCCAGAAACGCTGCGCGCGAACGTTCCAGCTCCGGCGCCGAAGGGTGGCCCGGATTTATAAGGTAGCTGTCGTGGGGAAGGATCTGCCCCGCACCGTAGCCAAACCGTTCGCATTCGGTCTTAAACGCGGCTATGGATGTGGCGGTAAGCGGCGGCGAATGCCATTGACGCTGATTCTTGGTGAACAGTGCGAAAGCCGTCGCTCCGATCTCGTGCGCACGGGCGGGAGCGTTCTCTACCCCACCCGCTGCACTGACATGTGCCCCGATGTATTTCATGGTGTGTACATTTTTATGGCGAAGATACCAATTTTTTCGTAACTTTGCAGAATATGAAGAACTTTAGGATATTGATGAAGCGGGAGACTCTCGCGATAGCGACACTCGCCGCAGCCCTGTTTGCAGGAACAGGCGGAGCAAAAGCTCAGTTTTCCATGAACTCCATCGGACGTGACGCCAATCCCACGGTAGCGATCCCTGTGGCCCCCGGTTCGATAGATGCCCATGTGCTAAATGACGCCGAAGCGCGTGTGCTGCGCCGGACGGCATGGAATGAGCGCAACAGCGTCGATTTCAATGTGAGTCTGACGGGTATGGTTACCCAGTACAATAAGGCTTGGGTGAAAGATAATCAAAACAGCGTTTCGAGCGAGCTGTCGGCCTACTACTACCACACATACACGCGCGACAAGTATACGTCGAGGTTTAAGTTCGACGGCATCTACGGTATGAATTTTATCGACGATATGTGGTTTAAAAACCAGGATAAACTCGCACTCTACCACCTGTCGTCGTGGAAAATGCGCGAAAAAGGCGCGCTCAAGTATTGGGCGTACAGTTTCGAGGCGACTTTCCGGTCGCAATTCGCCGAAGGGCTCAAATCTCGCACCGACAGAACAATCTGGAGCAATTTTATGGCTCCCGGAACCGTCGACGTCGGGGTCGGTTTGACATACACCTCGCCAAGTCCGAAACTGCCCTTCATCGTCACCATCAACCCCATTGCGGGGAATGCGCTTTTTGTGCTCGACCGGCGGATAATGCCCGAGGCCGGGAAAGACAATATCCACGGGATTCCGGTGAGTTGGGTCTCCGATCCCTCTCCCGACGACCCGAACAGGATGTCTCCCGTATTCAAAAACAATAAGCTCGAAGGTGGTTCGAGTCTCAATGTCGACTTCAACAGGACGTTCGTTTTCGGCGGGGGCGGCGGTAAAGGCGGCCTCACTCTGCAATATATCACCACTCTGAACTCTTTTTACGGCTGGATGACCCAGATATCGCGGCACAGCCCGGTGCAACTTCCCGCCGGAGCTGCCGCTCCGAAAGCGATCGTGCCCACTACGAGTTGGACCAACAGACTTATTTTCAATCCACTGAAATTTCTGTCGGTGGAGTTCAGAACAACCACGTTGTACGACAGGAGCCAGGTCAACCGCGTGCAGATGCAATACTACCTCAGAGTGGGGTTAACTTACGGATATAAAAACAGATAGGATGCGTAGTTCGAGAAATGGTATTATACTGCTCGTCGGGGTCGGAGTTCTGGTCGGACTTATGATCGGTGCTTTCGCTTCCGCCTGGCGACACTCTTCCGGTGGAGGTGGTTTTGGGGACGGTTCGGGTGGTTTGAGCAGCGTTTTTGGCTCCGGATCGCGTGGCAATAACAAGATTTTTTACACCATGTCGCTCATCGAGCGGCTGTATGTCGATCCTGTGAACGCGGATTCGCTTGCGGACAGGGTTATTCCGTTGATCCTTGAGGAGCTCGACCCCCATTCGGTCTATATTCCGGCGGCTGATTTTCAGGAAGTGAGCGAACCGCTGGAGGGTGAGTTCGATGGTATCGGGGTGATGTTCAACATGTTGACCGATACCGTGGTGGTGCTGAACGTGATCCCCTCCGGTCCCAGCGACAAGGCGGGCGTGCAGAACGGCGACCGGATCATCCGCATAGACGACTCGCTGGTGGCGGGGCGCAAAATTCCGCAGGATGCCATTGTCAAGCGGCTGCGGGGGGCGCGCGGAACCAAAGTTACACTCGGGATCTACCGCGGCGGCGGCTCGTCGGAGTTGGTTCCGATAGTTGTCGAGCGGGGTGTGATCCCTATCAAAGCCCTCGACGCGGCTTTTATGATCGCTCCGGAGGTGGGTTTTGTGAAACTTTCGACCTTTTCCCGCTTCTCTGTTACTGAACTTCAGAAAGCCTTGGTCGAGCTTGCCGGTGCGGGAATGAGGCGACTGATCCTCGACCTGCGCGATAATGGAGGAGGCTACCTCGGGCAGGCTATCGAGATGGCTAACATGTTCTTACGTAAGGACGAGCTGATTGTCTACACCGAAGATCGGGAGGGTCGGCAGGCGCGCGAATACAGCAACGGGCACGGTGGTTTTACTGAAATTCCACTTGTCGTGCTGATCAACGAAGGGAGCGCCTCGTCGAGTGAAATTCTTGCGGGAGCGATACAGGATAATGACCGCGGAATGATCGTGGGGCGCCGTTCGTTTGGTAAGGGGTTGGTGCAGAGAGAAATACCATATCCTGACGGATCGGCCATACGTTTGACGATAGCGCGGTATTACACGCCTTCGGGTCGTTCGATCCAAAAGCCTTATGATCACGGACTCGCTGAATATCAGATGGATATCTATAACAGATATGCCGCCGGCGAGATGTTCTCAGCTTCGGCCGACAGCCTGCTGCTGCGACAGGATACGGTTAGTTATTTTACCCGTTCGGGGCGGGTTGTGCACGGTGGCGGCGGTATCATGCCCGACTATTTTGTGCCGATAGATACAGTCGGGATTACCTCGTATTTTCAGAAAATTAACACTCGCAACCTGATTCCTCGCTTTACGCTGGATTGGAGCGATAAACATCGGGCCGAAATGAATGCAGTGGCTTCGCTGGAGGATCTTGGTGCGATGTTTGACCGTCATCCCAGGCTTGTGGATGAATTTGTTGCTTACGCTGCCGGGAATGGCGTTGCGCCTGACCGTCAGCAAATTGAGACTTCGCGATCGCTGATCGAGGTACATCTGAAAGCCCTGATCGGACGTAATACGACGCTCGATTACAACGGGTTTTATGCAAACAGCTATCTTGTCGATTCTGCCATTCTGAAGGCGATCGAAGTGTTGGGAGATGTGAATTGAGGTGCCGAAAATGTCGAATAAAGACGAGAAATTAAAGAAAAATTTGCAATGGCAAAACGAAAACAACGGGCCGAAAAGGCCGACGATATGGAGATGGGGACAGTGGCTGCGGTGGCGACTGCAAAGAATGCAGGTGGAAAATCGGGCAAAAATAACGCTGAAACAGAGGCGGGCAGGAAGGCCGTTGCCGGCGGGCCGCAAACCTATTCCGGCACGGTTGATATGACGGCGTCGGGATCTATGTATGTTGTGGTAGATCAGGAAGATATGCCTGATATTTTCGTCGATTTCCGTAATGGCGGCCATGCCTTGGATGGCGACAAAGTCGAGGTTGTATTGATGCGGCGTAAACGGGGCGGCAGCGGACGAGACGGTATTCACGGTAGCAAAAAAGGGGCTCGCAGAGGAGGTGCCGTCGGCGGGGGGCGTCTTGAGGGTGAGGTTGTTAGGGTGCTGGAGCGCAGTCGGCGCAATTATGTGGGAGTATTGGATATTTCTGAACATGCCGTTTTTCTGAAGCCGGACACGCGAAAAATCCCCGTCGATATATATGTCAGACGTGGTGAAGGACAAGAGTTGGTTGATGGACAAAAGGCTGTGGTTAAGATAGTTGATTGGACGGATGGAAGTAAATGTCCGATCGGTGAAGTTGTCGAAGTGTTGGGTGTTGCGGGCGATAACAACACTGAAATGCACGCGATAATGGCTGAATTTGATCTCCCCTGGCGTTTCGAGCCGCGTGTCGAACAGGCCGCGGATGCCATTCCGAGCGAAATCACTGCCGCCGAGATCGCACGTCGTCGCGATTTTCGCGCGGTAACGACTTTTACGATCGACCCGGAAGATGCAAAAGATTTTGATGACGCGTTGTCTATCAGGAAATTAGATGGCGGAAGTGAAAGTATCAGTTTAGGTGGCGCGGATACAAAGAACGGCGGTGGGGCTAATGGAGCACGTTGGGAGATAGGTGTTCATATTGCTGACGTAACTCACTATGTATCACCGGGTAGCGTGGTTGATACGGAGGGCGAGGAGCGAGCCACATCGGTCTATCTGGTTGATCGGACTGTGCCGATGTTGCCCGAAAAACTCTCGAATGAGCTCTGTTCGCTGCGTCCATACGAGGAAAAACTCTGTTTTTCAGCCGTTTTTGTGATTGATGACGAACTGAATATTCAGAGCGAGTGGTTCGGGCGTACGGTGATTCGTTCCGACCGCCGGTTCACATACGAGGAGGCGCAGCAAATCATCGAAACCGGAGAGGGGGATTTTTCCGCTGAGGTACTGAAACTCAATGAATTGGCCCGGGCAATGCGGAAGCGGCGTTTTGCGAAAGGCGCAATAACTTTTGACAGGGAAGAGTTCAAATTCCGCCTCGATGAGACGGGTAAACCGACCGGTGTTTATCACAAGGTGATGAAGGAGTCGAACCAGCTTATTGAGGAGTTTATGTTGTTGGCCAACAGGCGAGTAGCGGAGTTCATCGGGCGCAACAGGCAGACGGGTAAAAAGTCTTCGCGCACCTTTGTTTATCGCGTACACGATCTGCCTGACGAAGAAAAACTGCTGAAATTCAGTGATTTTGTGATCCGTTTCGGCTATTATTTCCGCCCCGACCGAATCAAGGATGTTTCGCGCCAAATGAACGCGCTGATGGAGAAAATAAAGGGCAAAAGTGAAGAAAATGTTATCTCAACTCTTGCCATCCGTACTATGGCGAAAGCCTATTATTCGACCGACAATATCGGGCATTATGGCCTTGCGTTCCCTTACTACACGCACTTCACGTCGCCTATCAGGCGCTATCCTGACATGATGGTACACAGGCTGTTGGCTCATTATTTAGAGGGTGGGCGCAGTGCGGAAAAGCAGCGCTTTGAGCGACTGTGTGAGCACTCGTCCGAGATGGAGGTCAGGGCTGCCGAAGCGGAACGGGCTTCAGTGAAATATAAGATGGCGGAGTATATGCTCGACAAAATCGGCCAGGAGTTCGACGGGCACATTTCGGGCATCACCGACTGGGGAATTTACGTCGAACTTGAGGAGAGTCTGATCGAGGGAATGGTGTCTATGCGGGATGTCGCGGATGACTTCTATCGTTTTGACGAAAACATCTATGCTGCTGTGGGTCAGGCCTCTGGGCGCAAATTTACGCTGGGAGATCTCGTGCGGATTCGGGTCAAAGGTGCCGATCTTGCACGCCGTCAGATAGACTTTTCGCTCGTTGCGACCATTGATTTCGAGACAGGATGTGCAATTCCTCTGCCGGAAATGAAACTTCGCGACGGAGGTTTCGGGCGGCGAGGTGACGAGCGGGTATTCGGCCACAAGAAAGGTAAAAGAGAAAAAGTCAGACGTAATATGTTGAAATAGTGGATTATGAAGACTAATGTGATATTGATTTTTGCGGCTGCAATTTTTGCGGGCGGCTGTTTTGGTTTTACAGGATGTCGTACTGTAACATATTCTGAATTATCGCCCACGGGCTCCATTCCCAACCTGTTGCCGCCCCTCGAAGCGGAGGTCGATATGTGGAGTTTCGAGAGCGCTTTCGGCGCGACAATAACCAGCGGTTCGGTTTCGGATTCCGGTTATTGGGAGGGAGTTACGTATGCTAACCCGATGTTGCGTGATATAATCACTGTATATCAGAGAGATATGCGCAACATTACACAGGAATACGGGCTGACGCGCGGAACGGCTATTTGTGAGTTGGTCAGCGGAAGAGTTGGCGGAGGGGGCTTTGGATGGGCTTTTTTTTCAGGACTGACGTTGTTTATACCGAATCTTCTGGGAATGCCATTTGCCTATGCGCGAGCGGATATACAGTTGGAAATGAGTGTGTTGGATGCACGGGGTGTACTTGTGGGGCGCTACACGTCCGACCATCATCGCAGACGTGTGCCGGTGGCTTTGTACTACGGCTATGGTAGTGATGCGGCACTTAAAGTGGCTGTCGATACTTTCAAAGCGTGTATGACGGATATTAAAAAGCAGATTGAGCTCGATTTCAACAGGTTGAACGGCGCACTTACGGTTACGATGGATGTGCCGGCCCGGAGTCCCGAGGCCCGAGATTCAGACGGTTCGGTGGCCACGGGGACAACACAAGAGCCTGTCCTGAGAAAAGAGTGGTAATTACTACACCGCTGTTAATCAGGCACATATTAGTGGTTATTTCACCTGTTTGTTCGGGTGTGGCTCAGGCGCGGTTAAGGCATGGCTCAAGCGCGATTCAGGTATGGTTCCTCCCCGCTCATGAAAGCCCTCTTCCGTTGTCAGGCGCAACCCCTCCGTTGGGCGCGCGTGTGCGCGTGCCATTAGTGGGGCGGTGGACAGGGAGAAATCAGAAAAATTACTCCGGCATCGGCGTTCCGGCTGAAATTTCGCGGCGATTGGCAATAGCATGCGAAATCGTCAGTTCGTCGGCATATTCGATCTCGTCTCCGAAACCGATCCCGCGAGCAATAGTCGTGATTTTCAGGCCGTTATACGCGCGTAGCCTATTCAGAATATAGAAAAGCGTAGTCTCTCCCTCGACCGTAGTCGAGATCGCGAGGATTACCTCACGTATCTTCATGACGGGTGTCGCGGCAACAATCGCGGAGCCATTCGTCTCCGTGGTTGCGCGCACGCCGGCAGCTATGTTGTTGATTAGCAGGTCAATCTTCAGGTCGCTCGGCGCAATCCCCGACATTGGCGAAATAACCCCGCCCAGAACGTGGTAAAGGCCGTGATAGTGTCCCGTTTTTTCGATCGAGAGCACGTCGCCCACCTGTTCGACGACGCATATTGTGGAGCGATCGCGCGTCTGATCGCTGCAAATCACACACAAATCGCTGTCCGACAGATTGTTGCATCGCGAGCAATAGTGGATTCCCGTACGAAAATCGCCGATGGCCCGAATCATCTGTGCCACGTCGTCTTCACGCGAACGCAGGATGTGCATCGCCAAACGCAACGCAGTCCGGCGTCCTATTCCGGGCAGACGCGAGAGTTCACGGACAGCATCGTCTAAAAGCCGAGACATTTGTTATTTAATGAGTTAGCCAAAGTCAATTAAAGCGATTGTTTAAGTGGTCAGCACGCTGCGAAACCAATATCAGTCGATCATCGACACAGCGCCCGAGCGGATCCAGCCACGATTACCATTGGCAACCGCGATCTCGCTCCAGCCGTTCATCGCGTCGAGAACCTGCACCCGGTCGCCCTCATAGAGTAAAAAAAGGTCTTTCCCCGAGCTGTCGGGCGAACTTTTGACCGCCGCGGACGGGTTTGTGACTATGCCGCCGGTTGGGCGCACCGTCTCGCTCCAGTCCCGACGGGCGAACGAAAAGGCTAAAATCAGCAGCACAAACGCCGCCAAACCCCCGTAAAACCCCGTTTTTCGCATTCGGTGCCGGAGTGGCAACAAATACAGCAGCGCGCCGGCGAGCGTCAAAGCGAACAGAGCGATGGAGAGCCAGGCCCAGGCATTGCCGCTCATGATCGCCCCGAGTTTGCCGGCCCAGCGTTTTAAGAAAAATTCAGGAACAGGCTCGATGCGATTTCGAGTGTAGGTACCGGCAATGGCAAGGTTGTGGGCAATATCGGGATCGGAGGGCGCAAGTCGCTGAGCCTTACTGTAATATAGTATCGCCTCACCCGTTTTGCCCATTTTGAACAGCGCCCCCGCCTTGTTGTAGTAAAGTTTGGCACTCACCATGCCGCTACGCTCGATCGAATCGTAAAGTACTGATGCCGAGGCGAAATCATTGGCGTAATAGGCTGCATTGGCCTCGTCCCACAAGGCGTTGTTGTTTTGTACCGGCGTAGCAGCACTAACCTCGACAGCACATAAACCAACACTTGAGATAACGACAGATAATATGCTTATAACGAAGCGTTTCATATTGTTAAATCCTTTTTATTGTCGACTCCAATTCCGAAACGAGAGCAACTCCGTCATGATAGAGTTCGCTCATCCGCGAGGAAGAAACGGGTGAATATTGCGCCTCCTCACATTCGGATATAATTCTCACATATTCAACGCTTTGAGTCTCCGGAATATTCCGCTCGAAAAGCTCTTCCCGAACGCGATCTTTCGTCAGATCGGCCATGGTGATATCGAATTTGTCGCTCATGTAGCCCCACAGCGCCTTGAGCATTTCGTCGTAAAAACCGTGCCTGTCATCTCGTTTCATGGCATTTTCAGCAGCACGGAAGCGCCTCAGAGCCATTTTGTTAGCACGCTTACCACGCACAAAACGGTCACTCTGCATGTTGCGTACATAACGGGGCAAAACGAGAAATCCAACCACGAAGAGCACCACGAAAAACACCATCAGCGAGATGTAAAGCGGGCTCCACATGAAAGTGCGGCCCTTGGGGTGCAATCCCGCCGAACCGCGCTTTATGAACTGAATATCCTGTCCGAAAACGCGCAGATCTTCGCGGGAAACTCCGCTCACCAAGCCGCCCGAAGGTGTGGTCACGGCGGTCGTATCAGCCGCTACTTCGATGGAAGTTTCTCGTGATGAGAGTGTTACATAGCGCCGTTGCCCGGGGTCGAAGTAGGAAAATTCGAGTGCCGGGATCGCGTACAGTCCATCGGAGCGCGGAATAAAAGGATAAGAAAATTCTCTGTATCCGCTGGTGCCCGTACGAGTGTTTCGGATATTGTCGGACGACCTTATATTGAATTGCTCAAATGATTGTGGCATAGAGAGTTGCGGCGCCCGTATCAGCGGAAAATTGCCGGTGCCCGACAGCCGCAACGTGTAGGTGCCCGAAGTGTTGGCGCTCATCGCGCTCGCCGGGGGTGTCGACTCAAGCCGGAACTCGCCCACCGCACCGTCGAAACTCTCGGGCCTGCCATCTTCCGGCCAATCTCGGACTTCGATTCTAATAGGCTGAGAACCAATCTTTTTGCGCACTTCACGTATATCCTGTCCTCCGCCCATGATCTGATCGAAAATGTTACGCGGAGTGGTCGTACGCACCTGGTAGAGGGCGTTTACGGTCGCTTCAAATGGCTCAATTGTCAGAATGCCTGATTGTTGCGGATAGAGCAGATACTCCTTCAGTACCCACGTGTCGTAAACCCGATTATTATAGGTCTCCCGCTGCTGTTCGGACTCGGCCGGAGTTATGTCCTGCTGCCAGAATCCGTTGAAAGAGGGGAACTTAGGCTCTTCAAAACCGGCATTTATCCTTCGGTAGAATTTGAATGTCACAACCACGGGTTCGCCCTTGTAAACTTCTGTGCGATTGGCAGTTGCGCGAATAAAAGCATCGTCGGCAGCAATTTCGGGCGCACTCCCCTGCCCCTGTTCCGCACCCGAACGCGCGCCTGAACCCGAACCTGAGCCCGAGCCCGACGCAGCACCCGCCCCACTCTGTCCGGAGACCGATCCGCCGCCCCCGCCGCTGGCACCACCACCACCGACCACTTCGATAGTCACCGGTTTGGTCGAAAACACCCTGCCGGAGACCTTGGCCTGCGCTGCGGAAATAGTGTGCAAACCGGGCGTAAGCCCCTGAAGCACATAGGTATAGGTCGTAGTCTCGGTGCGTGTCGACTCGCCGTTCACCATCGAGATGTTCCAACCGGAGGAGATCGACGGTCCGGCCATCACCTCGAAACCCTCGATGGTTGGCGGAGTGAACTCGACGTCCTTTATTGCGTTGACCACAAACTCGATACGAAACAATTCATCGGTCTCCACCGCCGTCGGGGCAGCCACCTCGAAAGTGACATCCCTCTGGGCCGTCGCGACAGAAGCCCAAACCGTTCCCAACAGGGTCAATATGCTAAAAATCAGCCTTTTCATCACTATTTGTCATACCGCTGCAAAAACAGCCCACCTCCCCGTCACGGGAGGAAAATCTTACAAGTTTTAAACGCGAACCACCTGTTTTTAGTGTTTGAATTCGGCGAAAAAATCGTTCCCTTTGTCATCGACGATGATGAACGCGGGGAAATCTTCGACATATATTTTCCGCACAGCCTCCATTCCAAGTTCCGGAAAATCAATCACTTCGACACTGCGAATCGAGTCGCGCGCCAACACCGCCGCCGGGCCGCCGATCGAGCCGAGATAGAACCCTCCGTGGCGCGCACATGCGTCGGTAACCTGTTGAGTGCGATTGCCTTTAGCCACCATCACGAGCGATCCGCCCAGAGCCTGGAAACCGTCGACATAAGGATCCATCCGACCCGCCGTCGTGGGCCCGAAACTGCCGCTTGCCATGCCCGCCGGAGTTTTGGCCGGCCCGGCGTAATAGACCGGATAGTCCTTAAAATAGGCCGGCATCTCGCCGCCGCCATCAATGATTTTTTGGATCTGCGCGTGGGCAATATCGCGCGCAACGATCATGTGTCCGCGCAACCGCAGTCGCGTTTTTATCGGATATTTCGACAGCGTGGCCCTCACCGCATCCATCCCCTTATCGAGGTCGATATCGACCGCCGGAGCCAGATAGGGGGCCTCGCGCGGCAGAAAACGTGCCGGATTGCGCTCCAGAACTTCGAGCCAAATCCCGTGCGAGTCTATCTTGCCGCGGATATTCCGGTCGGCACTGCAACTGACCCCCATCCCCACGGGACACGATGCCGCGTGGCGCGGAAGGCGGATCACGCGAACGTCATGAACAAGATACTTGCCGCCGAACTGCGCCCCGATGCCGCTTTCCTGACAAATCCGCAACAGACGGGCCTCCCATTCGAGATCGCGAAAAGCGCGGCCACCCTCGTTGCCGGAGGTGGGTAAAGTATCATAATAATGAGCCGAAGCCTTCTTGACCGCCGCCAGATTGGCCTCGGCCGAAGTGCCGCCGATCACCACCGCCAGATGGTATGGCGGACACGCCGAAGTACCGAGATCTTTGATATGTTCGCGGAAAAACGCCTCCAGCGACTCGTCGTTCAACAGCGCCTTGGTCTGTTGATACAGAAAAGTTTTGTTAGCCGAGCCGCCGCCTTTTGTCATGAACAGGAACGAATACTCGGCGCCGTGCCCCCCGCCTGCACCTCCGTCCGGACGCCCGCCTCCCCCCGGCGCGGCATAAATATCGACTTGTGCGGGCAGATTGGTACCACTGTTCTTCTCGTCGGTCATCGTGAGGGGAACCACCTGCGAGTAGCGCAAATTCCGCGCGGCGTATGTCTCAAAAACCCCGCGCGAGATCCATTCGGCATCATCGACCCCCGTGTAGACATCCTCGCCCTTTTTACCCACGGCGATCGCGGTGCCCGTATCCTGACACGTGGGCAATTCACCCTCGGCCGCAACCACCTGATTCAAAAGCATCGTGTACGCCACGAACTTGTCATTGTCGGTCGCTTCCCCATCGTCCAGAATGTCGCGCAGTTGCTGCAAATGCGCCGCCCGCAGATAAAACGAGACGTCGTTGAAAGCCTCGCGCGAAAGCAACTCCAACCCCTTCGGGTCGACATGCAGAACGTTGCGCGCACCGCACTTCTCGACACGCACAAAATCTGCGGTCAGCAAACGATATTCCGTTGTGTCGGGCCCCAGCGGAAAGGGCTCCTGATATTTGAAATCTGCCATGATATTGTTGATTTAATAACGTGCAAAGATAGTGAATTTGATTATCTTTGTGAAACAGTCGAAACTCAAATAATAAACCTAAAATAATTGGACGTATGAAAAACAACGTTTTCGATCTGACAACCGATGAGTTGAAGAAGATTGCAGGAGCTCTCGAAGAGAAAATAAACGAAGGTCTGAAGAGAGACAAGATGGAGATCAGGGCCATTCCCACCCATATCACCCCCCGGAAGGATATTCCCGACGGTAAAGTGCTGGCGCTCGACTGGGGCGGAACCAATTTCAGGGCAGCAGTGGTCGAATACCGCAAAGGGAAACCTACGATCACCGAAGATCCGGTTAAGCGGCTGTTGGATGCCGAAGTCACCGCGGGATTCATGCGCGACGATCTTTTCCGCGAGATGGCCGCCACTATCGGCGAATTGAAAACGCTCGACAAATCGGTGACACGCATCGGTTTCTGTTTCTCCTACCCCACCGCCTCGCGTCTCAACGGCGACGCCATTCTTCTGGAGTGGACGAAAGGCATTAACATTCCCGATATGATTGGCGAGCCCGTTGGTGAGCCATTCGTGAAGTACCTCAACTCATATAAGGGCATCGACACGCAGTTCACCGACATCAAGGTCATCAACGACACGGTAGCCTGCCTGTTCGCCGGGCTGAAAGAGACCGGCTACGACTCCTACATCGGGCTTATAGTCGGCACGGGGACAAACATGGCCTGTCTGATGCCTCGAAACAAGATCGCGAAATTGGGCGGCGAAAATAACGGCCTGGTCCCCGTCAATCTCGAATCGGGAAATTTCAATCCCCCCTGCCTCACGGTGATCGACGATCTGGTGGACGCCGCCTCCGACAACAAAGGCAAGCAACGTTTCGAAAAGGCCATTTCCGGCGGATACATAGGCCGGATATTCAGAACGGCATTCATGAATGAAAAGATCAGCTACGATTTCGACGGCGAAGCTCTCTCCTTCATGATTAACGAACCGGAAAAACATCCGGCGGAGCAGGTCGAGACGGCACGTTGGATCTACGACCGTTCGGCCAAACTGGTGGCAGCCTCTCTGGCGGGTCTGGTGGATGTGTTGGTCAAACAGAGCTCCGGAGTGAAGAATATATGCCTTCTCGCCGACGGCAGCGTCTTCTGGGGTAAAGTTCAGGGTCGAAACCACTATAAGGAACTCGTGGCTCAGGAACTCGACAAGTTGCTGCCCGCGGGCGTGAAAGTGACGATAGCCGACAAAACGAAGGACGCCAACCTCATCGGAGCAGCCATCGCCGCGTTGAGCTGACCTGACCTGACCTGACCGCGATTCGCACATCGAACAATTCCGGCTGCCCGATGGCGGCCGGTTTTTTTGCAAAACAAATGTTGGTCGGGATTTGCATTATCCGCCTCCATTCGCTACTTTTGCAAAAAATTTAATAATCTCAACTAATCTCACAATAATTATGATTTCGTACAAAGATTTGGGCCTGGTGAACACCCGCGAAGGTTTCCGCAAGGCCATCGAAGGCGGCTACGCCATTCCCGCGTTCAACTTCAACAACATGGAACAGATGCAGGCCATCGTTGCCGCATGTGTCGAAACTTCGTCGCCCGTGATCCTTCAGGTATCGAGCGGCGCGCGCAAGTACGCCAACCAGACCCTGCTGCGTTACATGGCCCAGGGTGCGGTCGAGTACGCCAAGGAGCTCGGCAAGAACATTCCCATCACGCTCCACCTCGACCACGGCGACAGCTTCGAGTTGTGCAAGAGCTGTATCGACATGGGCTTCTCGTCGGTTATGATCGACGGCTCGCACCTGCCCTATGAGGAAAACGTTGCTCTGACCAAGAAAGTGGTCGAATACGCCCACGCCCACGACGTTTCGGTCGAGGGTGAACTCGGCGTTCTGGCAGGCGTGGAAGATGAGGTCAGCGCCGAACACCACACCTACACCGAGCCCGACCAGGTTGTCGATTTCGTAACCCGCACGGGCGTCGATTCGCTTGCCATTTCGATCGGCACTTCGCACGGCGCCAACAAGTTCAAACCCGAACAGTGCACCCGCAACGCGGAAGGTATTCTCGTTCCGCCGCCCCTTCGTTTCGACATCCTCGAAGAGATCGAACGTCGCATTCCCGGCTTCCCGATCGTGCTCCACGGCGCGTCGAGCGTTCCCCAGGAGTACGTCAAGATCATCAACGAGAACGGCGGCGCACTCAAAGACGCGATCGGCATTCCCGAGGAGCAACTGCGCAAGGCAGCGAAGAGCGCCGTCTGCAAGATCAACATCGACTCCGACGGCCGTCTGGCCATGACCGCTTCGGTTCGTCAGACATTCAACGAAAAACCCGCCGAATTCGACCCGCGCAAATACCTCGGCCCGGCCCGCGACGAGCTCAAGAAACTCTACATGCACAAATGCGAGAAAGTTCTCGGTTCCGCCGGCCGCGCCTGATCTGACCGGCATATAGCTGAGCATCAATACAATCCGGCATCCGAAAAGGGTGCCGTTTTTTTTGCCCCGCCCCCCGAAAACGTTGTATATTTTTGGAATAAATCGCCTTCCCTCTTGACAAACCCCCTTTCGATGTTGTACCTTTGCCTCGGGATTTTTCCCCATAGTGCGATTCGCCGAAACATTGCGATTCGCCGCGGGCGGCCCCGAAGCCCCAAAGGCGGGAGGGCTAAGGATAGACAGACTTAACTGACTGACTATCCGCGGCGTAACACGAGCCGGCCTGCCGACATCCGGATGTCATCACGTGAGTTTGGCCGCGTGAAAAAACCTCGGTCGCAGAACTCCTGCGGCCGACAAAAACCCCGGTCGCGAAACACCTGCGACCCGCCAAAATCCCGCAGCGGCGTTTCCGGACGCCCCACGGGCAGAGACCGCGACAGCGAAGGTGCACATTCCTGTCCGTGATCCGCCTCGGGACGCTCGACGTCGCCGCCTCGGGAATCACTTCGTGAGGATCAAGCCCCTACCGGCGCGCGACGGCGGGGCACCTCCGGAGCGAAAAAAAAACTAAAACTACTCCTCGAAAGTATCGCGGTGGGCAGTGTAGACATCCCATTTTTCGAGCAGGGCGGTAAAATCGGCGGGCAGAGCACTCTCGAAATGCAACTCCTGCCGTGTGCGTGGATGCACAAAACCGAGCGATCGGGCATGCAGCGCATGGCGTGGCATCAGCCCGAAACAGTTGTCTATAAATTGTTTATACTTCGAAAAGGTCGTTCCCTTGAGTATCCTGTCGCCGCCGTAGCGCTCGTCGTTGAAGAGCGGGTGCCCGAGGTGCTCCATGTGGACACGGATCTGATGTGTCCGCCCCGTTTCAAGGCGCAGTTCGAGCAGTGTTACATAGCCGTAACGCTTTAATACTCTGTAATGTGTGACGGCATGTTTGCCTTCCGGCTCCCCGTCCGGGCCGAGGTAATCGGGATTGTTCGGAAACACCGCCATCTTCAACCTGTCATGCCGGCTGCGTCCGATATTTCCCGTGATCGTCCCTTCGTCGTCGTCGAAATTTCCCCACACCAGCGCAACATACCGCCGCGTGACCGTGTGGTCGAAAAACTGTTTCGCAAGATGGGCGTGAGTCTGTTCGTTTTTGGCAACGACGAGTAACCCGCTGGTATTCTTGTCGATACGATGCACCAGTCCGGCCCTCATGTCATCCAACCCGTGAGCAGTACCCTCGGTGGCGGCAAAGTCGGAATCACCCGCGTGCCCCGCACCCGCCCCCCGCAGATGCCAGGCCAGAGCGTTAACCAACGTGCCGCTGTAATTGCCATGCCCGGGATGTACGACCAGTCCGGCGGGCTTGTCCACAACCAAAAGATCGTCGTCCTCGTACACGATATTCAGCGGAATCTCTTCCGGAATAATTTCGATCTCGCGGCGCGGATAGGGCATCACGATCTGAACATGATCGAGCGGCTTCACCTTGTAATTCGACCTGACGGGCGCGCCGTTCACAAGGATACTGCCACTCTCCGCAGCCGCCTGAATACGTGCCCGCGAAACGTGCTCCATTCTGTGTACCAGGAATTTGTCTATACGAAGCAGCGACTGCCCGCGGTCGGCCGTGACGGCGAAATGTTCATACATCTCCTCACCGTCCCCTCCATCCGCCACATCACTATCGCACGCCGCCGGCAAATAAAGATCGTCGTTGCCACCGTCGTGGCCGGAAACATCCATCTCTGAATTTTTCATGCTATTTTCAGAATTCGGCATTTCGTACCGCCTCGATCTCCTCCTCCTGAGCCTGGATTGCGCGGCGTGCTTCACGGTCTGCCGCGGCATTTCCATCTGCAATTTTCTTGTCGTCGAGAGTCAGGTCGATCGAAACACGTGTACCCAACGCGGCGGTGCGACTACTCGTCGGCGATTGGCGATACACGGTCGCATCTTTCTGATTGACAAGGTTTATCCCGTCGTCGCGCCCGACTGTACCGACGTTGAATCCCCTCTCCCACAGGCGGCTTTTGGCCTCGCTGAGCGACAGCCCGACCACTCTGGGAATCGGCACCCATGCCGCGCCTGGCGCCTCGCCGACAACAAGGGTAACGCCCGAGCCCACTTCGAGCTGAAGATTGGAGTTTCGGCGCACCGTGTCGCGTCCGGCCAACTCAGCCAGCACGTGCCCTGTGGCAATGTTCGGAACGTAGCGCAACTCTTTGATCTCCAAACCCGCCATCTCGATCATGTTCTTGGCCTGGCGTAGCGAAAATCCCGTCACGAATGGCACGGGCACCATTTTTTGTTGATGCGAGGTGATGGTGACGAATATTCGTCGTCCCTTTTTCACCTCGGTGCCTCCGGCCGGCAACTGCTCGATCACCGCGCCGCCACCGTAGATCGGAGCGTAGATCGAGTCGATCACTTCGAGCCGCAGCCCTTCGCGTTCGGCCGTGGCGCGGACGTCGGAGATGTGGATGCCGATGAAATCGGGCACCGGTTTGCGCTGGTTGTGTCGTGTAAAAATGTTGAGTGCCAGAGCAGTAACGCCTGCAAAAACCACTATTGCGCAGAACGCCAATATCAGGTTGCGCACTATGATGTTTCTCGAAATTTTCCCGATCGGAGATCTCTTTGCCATACGTTTTCGAGGATGGTTAGTTACTTATGATATTGTAAAAAGTGTCGCGTTCGATGGCGCGCAGACCGGCTGCCGAGGCCATTCGTTCTATTTCACCGACAGTCAGACGCGGAGACGCCTCCTCCGCACCCGCCATCGAAAATATCCGTGTCGAGTCGTCGATCGTGCCGTCCAGATCGTCGGCCCCGAATGCCAACGCCATCTCCGCCACACTTTTGCCGTACATCACCCAATAGGCCTTGATGTGGGGGATGTTGTCGAGCACGATGCGTGACATGGCCAGCATCCTCATATCCTCGACCGCACTCACCTCTCCCGCCGTGCCCATGCTGTTGCCGTGCGCGCGGAATTTCAAAGGGATGAAGGCGTTGAATCCACCCGTTTCGTCCTGCAAGGCGCGCAGACGCATCAGGTGGTCGACGCGCTGCCCGAGACTCTCTACGTGGCCGTAAAGTATTGTGGCGTTGGTAGGTATGCCAAGCCTGTGTGCCGTGCGATGGATTTCGAGCCACTCCTCGGCCGTGCCTTTTTCGGGGCAGATCCGCGAGCGGAGTTCCGGGTCGAATATCTCCGCCCCGCCGCCCGGGATAGCCTGCATACCGGCGCGTTGCAACTCCGTCAGCCCCTCTTCCGGCGACAACCCCGCCTTGCGTATCATGTATGCCAACTCGACGGCTGTAAAGGCTTTGATCGCCGCCTGGGGAAGGATCGCACGGATGCGGCGGATCAGGTCGGTGTAGAACCAAAGGTCGTGCTCGGGATGCACCCCGCCGACGATGTGAACCTCGGTGACACCCGTGCCGACATAGCCCCGCGCGATATCTTCCATCTGCTCCGGCGAAAGATCCCACGCCTCGGGGTCGCCCGCACCGCGCCGGTACGAGCAAAAACGGCACGCAAAAGCGCAAACGTTCGTCGGCTCGATGTGGAAATTGCGGTTCCAATAGAGTGCATCGCCATTCACCGCGCGCCGCCGACCATCGGCAAGGCGTCCCAACAACCACAACGGAGCCTGGCGCCACAGCACAAGCGCCTCGTCCGCCGAGATGCGCTCTCCGCGGTCGACCTTTTGCGAGATGGTTTCGAGTTTCACGCTCCAAAATTACGAAAATTTCCGGCGCGCACAAAAAAGGGCAAGCAGCCGTCGCCACTCACCCCCGCCTAACCAATCTGTGGGTAACTAACCGTGAAAAAACTTATTTCGTCGGGCTCTTGCCGTCGAGTCTGCGCTCAAGGAAGTAGGCGCCGATAATTCCCCCTCCGCCGCACAGTATGGCCAGCGCAATGATCATAAACGTGGCGACGGCATCGTTGTCGAATTGTTGCGCCGCGGAGGTGGAGAATCCGCCGCACACAAGGATCATCAGTCCGATGGTCGTTCCGAGTCCCAGCCCGACCAGGAATCCTCCCCAGCGGAGACCGGCACCACGGGCGCGCATCGCCCGAGACTGCGCATTCGAACGGTACCACTCGCCGAGCGCCTCGATGGGCACGCGCTCCGACATCACGGTGTTGGTTTTGTACTTGAAGTAGACGTTCAACGAGATGGCGGTGAACAGGCCCAGGACCGAAAAGATCGGGATCAACAGAGAAATAACAGCTTCCATAATTTTTATTGTTTTTAGTGTTTTTAGTGTTTGTTTGCACTTTTGACGCGCGGTGGCGGAAAAGGTTACACGGAAAAATAAAAAATCGCTATCTTGTAACTTTCCGGAGCGCAGTGCGTCAAATAGAAGAATGAAGGGTAATACGAACGACAAAGAGTGCGTTCGCCGAATATTGCGCGGCGATCTGGAGGAGTTTTCCCGATTGGTGACCGCTTATGCACCGTGTATGATGCGGCTCGCCGTCGGGATTGTGCAGCGACGCGATACCGCCGAAGATGTGGTGCAGGATGCGCTGGTCAAAGCCTATGAACGTCTCGGGTCGTGGCGCGGCGAGAGTGCCCTCTCCACGTGGCTCTATCGTATAGTCTACACCACGGCGGTTTCGTCGCTGAGGCGCTCGGGAGGCTCGGGAGGGGCGGGGGGATCGGGGCGCGACTTTTTTGAAATGACTCCCTCTTTGCAGGTTGCCACTACCGATGATGACGGCGATACGGAGGTGACCGAGGATAATATCGCGCGCATGAGGCGCGCACTTGAGCAACTTTCGCCACTCGACCGCACTCTGGTTGACCTTTTTTATCTTGAGGAGCGGTCGGTTCGTGAGGTGGCGGCTATCTGCGGAGAGAGTGAATCCAATGTTAAAACCCGGCTGCACCGTGCAAGGCTGAGGCTACGTAAATTGATGAAAGATGGACAGGAAGGATAGTTTTTCGGAATCAAGGGTGCGGCTACGTAAATTGATGTAAAGATGGAAAGGAAGGATAGTTTTTCGGAATCAAGGGTGCGGCTACGTAAATTGATGTAAAGATGGAAAGGAAGGATAGTTTTTCGGAATTGATAAAGGCTGCGGCGGGACTCGATGAGAGTGTGGTCGGCGGGGGAGCGGCGGGTTCGACGGGGGCGCCCGGGGCTCTCGGGTCGGCGGTTTCGACTGGGGCGCCCGGGCTGGCGGATCTCGAACGGCGGGTGATGATCGAGGTGGCGCGGCGGGCGTTGGCGCTCTCTCGTCGACGGGCACGGCGAGGAATGGTGGCGGCGCTGTCGGGGCTTGCAATGTTGTTGGCGGGGTGTGTGGCGGCGCTGATCGTTTGGTCTCCGGCTCTTCTGCCCGCTTTTTCGCGGATGTCGTGGCTCGATGGTCTGCGCGATGTGTTGCCGGATGTGGCGCTTTTCGATGCCGCCGCAGTCGGGATTGGCGCCAAAGGTGTTGCCGAAAATGCGGCTTCGCTGCCACTGCTCGAACAGTGGGGCGGGTTGGTGCTGATCGTACTGCTTGTCGGCGGGGCTGTCGGGTTTATTTACTACCTTAACACTCTGTTTTCAAGCGATTATACGGTCGAATGACGCTCCGGCATGGCTCTCGCTTCGTCGGTTTTCGGTTCTTCGTCGGTTTTTCCCGTCGGTTCTGTCGGCTCCTCGTCGGTTCTGTCGGCTCCGTCAACGGAAATCTATGGTCTCGTAGCCGGTGTAGCGCCCGGGGGCGTAATTGAATGCGGCGCGGTCGAGGGTGACGTTCGGCGTTATTTTCACGATGTCGACTGTCGCTTCGGTGCTCATAAAGCCGATCGTGTAGCCAACCCGCAGCGGCAGTCCGGTCGCCGTCGACAGGAATACGTCGATCGTTTGGCTGACCTCGGGAAAGACGGTTGTGTCGGTAGTTGAAGCTTCAGTTGAGATATCGGGGGTCATTGATCTGTCTTTTAGTTCGATACGTTCGCAGCTTGTTCCGTTTATCAACGCTGCGCCGATATATCTGTGGGTGTAGCTGCCGTCGAGGAAGTCGAAAAGTCTGGTCGGATTGCCCATCACCGTGCGGTCGGAGGGGTCGATCCTGTCGATGGCCACCTCGCGGTCGGTGCGGCTGACCTCCCATCTGGTGGAGCCGTCGCAATAGAGCTCGATGTCGGGTGTGACGACGTGGTAGCTCGCGCCGCTCACCTCGTAGGTGCCTTTCAGGGTCTGGTCGTCGATCGTCACTGTGAATTCGACGCGGTAATCTCCCCACGAGGCAACTTTTTTCTGAAGTGCGGTGAGCAGTGTGTTCGATTTTTCGTCGGCGAACACGCTGGTATTTATTGCAATAACTATTAATGCCAAAACAACTTTTTTCATATACTCATTTTATTTATTTTGATTTGTTTTGACATAAATCGCTCACAAACAGTAGGTTTCTTATTTCTTATATACATTTTTCACCCATTCATCGAACTCCATGAGCTCGTAATCAGAAAATGTACCGACATAATTCCCGCCCATGGAACATTCGTATTTCCCGTTATCAAGCCTCTTGCCAAGTCGCATTTGCTTCTCAGTTTTTAATTCAACAACAAGTAATCCTTCCGATAATCCTTCTGTGTTCATGCCAGTGTTTTCATCTTCTTGACAGGCTATGTTATGGATACGATTAATTTGTATCAAGGTGTTTTTTATTTTCGACACGTTCCGTGCCATGACAAAGAATACAATAAGCGTTACGACTTGGATGATGGCTCCGAGAATAATTGCAACTTCCATAATTGACGTTATTTTGATTAGTATTATTCTTTCAAGTTGTTCCGTATAAGGTCTCCTGCATGATACAGTATTATCAACATGAGTAATGGGTATTTGTGTTGTATTCTCATAGTATTCCGATCTCTTCGAAAATGCGGTCGAGGCTTCTCGGGTCCTGGATCAACACCTCGCGCGGCTTGCTGCCCTCGGCGCGGCCCACGATGCCGGCACGTTCGAGCTGATCCATCAACCGGCCCGCGCGATTGTAGCCTATCGCAAAGTGCCTCTGTACGTTGGAGGTCGAGCCCTGCTGGTTGGCCACCACGAACCTGGCAACCTCCTCGAACATCCGGTCGACGTCGCCCAGGTCGCCGCCGCCGCTGTTGTCGCCGCCCGAGTCGGGAACCCAATCCGGCAGGGTGTATGCTTGGGGGTAACCGCGCTGATCCTGAATGAATTGCGTCATTCGTTCGATTTCGGGCGTGTCGATGAACGCGCACTGCAAACGGGTGATTTCGCCGTTGAGCGAGATCAACATGTCGCCCTGACCGATGAGTTGGTTGGCGCCGGTCTGGTCGAGGATGGTGCGCGAGTCGACGATGGAGGTGACGCGGAAAGCGATGCGTGCCGGAAAATTGGCTTTGATGAGGCCGGTAATTACCTTTACGTCAGGGCGTTGTGTGGCAATGATCAGGTGTATGCCGGTTGCCCGCGCGAGTTGTGCAAGGCGCGTGATGGGCTGCTCGACCTCTTTGCCGGCTGTCATGATCATATCGGCGAATTCGTCGATAACTACCACTATGTAAGGTAAATAGCGGTGGCCTTTATTCGGGTTCAGTCGACGGTTTATGAATTTCTCGTTATATTCACTGATTTTCTTAACCTCGGCTTTTCGCAAAAGTTCGTAGCGCGCCTCCATCTCGCCGCACAGTGAGTTGAGCGTGTAGACAACTTTCTGTGTGTCAGTGAGTATCGCATCTTCTTCGCTCTCCATTTTGGCGAGGAAATGTTTTTCGAGGCGGGAGTAGAGCGAGAGTTCGACTTTCTTGGGGTCGACCATTACGAACTTGATCTCGGCGGGGTGCTTTTTGTACAACAGCGACGAGATTATCACGTTGAGTCCCACGCTCTTACCCTGTCCCGTGGCACCGGCAATGAGCAGGTGGGGCATTTTGGCGAGGTCTACCAGAAATGTCTCATTCTGAATGGTTTTGCCCAATACGAGCGGCAACTCGGCGGTACTGTCCTGAAAGCGGATCGACTTTACTAAAGAGTACATCGATACAATCTCGCGATTTTGGTTCGGGACTTCGATGCCAATGGTTCCCTTGCCCGGCATGGGGGCGATTATGCGAATGCCCAACGCCTTGAGACTAAGCGCAATGTCTTGTTCGAGTCCTTTGATTTTGGAGATTTTTACACCGGGCGCGGGGATGATCTCGTACAGGGTAACCGTCGGGCCGATCGTTGCTTTAATTTTACTGATCTCTATCCCGAAATTTCTTAATGTTTGGACTATTCGGTTGCTGTTTGCCTGAATTTCTTCGTCGGTCACCTCCACCCGCGTGCCGTGATTCGCCAGAATGCTCTCGATCTCGGGTTTGCGATAACCCGAAAGCTCTTTCAGGGGATCGTACAGGCGGTTTTCTATGTCATTATCAGCGAGTTCGGCGTCACGCTGCTCCGTTTGCAACACCTCCATCCACTCGCCGTCGGAAGTCACCACGCCGCCCGCTCCGAGAGTTGTGCCGGCTGGCCCGAGAGTCGTGCTGCCCGCCGGAGCCATATCACCCGCCCCGAGAGTTGTGCTGCCCGTCGCTCCAAGTTCGACCACCTCGAACACACCGTCGGCGGTACGTGTAACTGTCGGACGTACAGCCTCTTGTGGCTTTTCGACTTCAACGATGTGGCCGCCCGTAATATCCCGTACCACGAAAGGCGAATCGCTCGCCGCCATGCTCATCGCGTCGTTCAGCGTCATTGTTCCGGCAGTTGCAGTTGCGGTCGATGACCCTGGCGTTTCGGCGGCGACCATCACCCGCGGCGGCTCCGCAGTTTCGCCTTCACGATCGTCGTCCTCAAAGTCGCGCCTGCTTTTTTTGCGACGCCCCCAGAATGATCTGCTGGCTTTGGTAATAGTTTCATTGTCAGTGTGTTCGGCGGCATCGTAATCCTCGTCGTCTGTCGTTTCCTCAGAGCGGCGGCCCGCCACCAACTCACCCACGAGCGCACCGCTGTCGGCGATCGCGCGGCCCACACGATTAACGCGCGAGATATTTTTGCGGCTGATGTAGACGGCCAGCAGAATCCACAGACACAGCAGCGACAACCCCGCGCCGACGAGTCCGATCTGATCGCGCAGCCACCCGGCGGCAAAAATGCCCGCGTCACCGCCCAGTCCGGTACCAAAAACGTCCCAACGTTTGCCAAAAGCAAGGCCCAAAGTTACCGAGCCGAGGATCATCAGAGCGAAAGTTATACGCACCGAACGTTCCAGGGCGGCCGGGCGATAGCGCATGAGTCGCAGCCCTATAATGATGAGTATCACGGGAATGGCTATGGCGAAAACTCCGAATCCGTGGCCTACCACGAGTCGGGCGAACCATACGCCGAGACTCCCTTTTTCGCCGGTGAGAATATCTTCGTTGACGCTTCGGAAATCTTCTGCTGTCACGCCCCACGTCTTCGCGACGCCGCCCGAGCCGACGAAAGTCTGATCGGTATTCCAGGTGAAAAAGTAACTCACGCAGATCCACAGGGCGTAAATTGCGAAAAAAAACAGTATCAGACCCGCGATCCATTTCTGGTTGTCGCTGAAACTGAAACGCTTACGTTTTTGGGATTGGGCTCCCTGTTGGGTCTCCGGTTGGGTTCCAGGGCCCCGTTTCGTTTCGCCCTCCCCTCCCGATCTTGTGTTTTTCGTTTGTGCCATAGCGCGAAGTTACGGAAAATTTATCACAATCGGGGCACCATTGCACTCTTGCGCGCCAGATGTTCGAGATAACTGTCGTCCGCAAAGGATAGAAACAGGTGCCCGGGAGTGTGATTTTCGGGGTTGGCGTGCAGGTCGTTTTCGGTGAGAAGTTGCCCGGTACGACGGGCGATCGCAGGGGCTGAATCTATGATCTGTGCGCCTCCGAGGGCGATTGTGGGGGGGGGTATGGTTTGCTCGCTTGCGGGGGGCTGGGCTGTGGTTTGTATGACTCCGGGGGTGATTGTGGGGGGCGGGGCTGTGGTTTGTGCGCCTTCGAGGGCGATTGCGGAGGGGGCGCAGGGGGTGTGCATCGGATTTTTGCCTCGTTTTTCGTGATTTTGCCCAGCATTTTTGCTCTCCCATTCGTCGATCACGCGGCGGATCTGCTGCGCCAGAAAAGGATAGTGCGTACAGCCCAAAACTATTCGATCGGCACCCGCGGCAAGCATCGGTTCCAGCGCGCGGCGTACTGTTTTGAAGGCTTCGGGAGTGTTTTCGCGGTCATTTTCAACGAGTTCCACAAATCCCTCACCCACCGTCTCAAGTATGCGTATCGTGTTCCGGTAGTGCGCCGAAGTGGCCCGGTAAAGTTCGCCCCGAAACGCCGCAGCCGTTGCCAGAACGCCGATCACGCCCGTTTTTGTGGTCAGAGCGGCAGGTTTTACGGCGGGCTCCATGCCGATTATGGGAATGTCGAACTTCGTGCGCAGATGGTCGATGGCCGCCCCCGTTGCCGCATTGCAGGCTATGACCATCATTTTCACATCGTTGCGATCCACCAGGCGAGTGACGGCTTCGTCCACGAAGGTGATAATCTCCTGTTTCGGACGCGGGCCGTAGGGGACGTTTGCCCCGTCGCCGAAATATATGAGCGATTCGTGGGGCAAAGTGTGTGCGATCTCAGCACGAACGGTCAGCCCGCCCATGCCGGAATCGAAAATACCTATTGGCCTGTTGTCCACGTGGTTGTATTTGTCTATCTCAACTGTTACTTCATGTCGGCCACCCGTTTTCAGGCGACAGATCTATTTTTTGTTGTTCTCGATCCAGCGGCGGGCGTTAATCAAAGCCTCGATCCAGGGAGAGATTTCGTCCGAAGCACGATCTTCGGGGTAATATGCCCAGTTCCAGGGTTTTATGGCCCGTTCGAAGTGAGGCATCATGGCCAGGTGCCGACCATCGGGACTGGCGATCCCGGCCACGTTGTAGTCACTGCCGTTGGGGTTCGCCGGATAGCCTTCATAGCTGTATTTCAGCACTATATTGTACTCTTTCTCCTCTCCGGGCAGCGAAAATTTACCTTCACCGTGGGCAATCCATGCGCCGAGACGCGCTCCCGCCAGCGAATCCAGAAACACAGACCGGCCGACACGCTCGATATTCAGTCCGACAAATCCCGATTCCCATTTGCGGCTCTCGTTATGTAACATTCGGGGCATGAGCGATTTGGCGCTATGTACCTGAGCTATCGGTTTAACTGCGCCCGAGTCGCCGACCGGCCTGATCAACCCCAGCTCGACCATCAACTGACAGCCGTTGCAAAACCCTATCGAGAGGGTGTCGGGGCGCGCATAAAAGTTTTCGAGTGCACGGCGAGCCTTCTCGTTGTAAAGGAACGCGCCCGCCCAACCCTTGGCCGAGCCGAGTACATCGGAGTTGGAAAAACCGCCGACGAAAACTATAAGATTCACATTGTCAAGTGTGGACGTCCCGCACGTCGAAACCGGCCAGATGAAGTGCCCATGCCGTTTCGCGCTCGCACTGACACCCTTTTTCGCGAATGATGGCCGCCTTGATACCCGTTTTGGCTTTACGATGCGGGTCGATAGCGTACTGCGCACAGGTTCCGGTGAAGGTTTTCGGGAATTCAAACTCCAACGGCTGCTGCTTGTAATTGGTGTAACGCTCTGATGCTCTTATGCTTTGACGCCTGTCCAACAAATAGGAGGTCTTGTACCATTTGTCGCGCAGATCGTCCTGCAACAGATCGAACTCCACGCCCGCAGCGTGTATGTTAAAGTAACGGTTGAAGTTAACCTTGCCAATAACATGTGATTCAACGCCTTGCTTTGCAAGTTTCGCTGCAATTTCGGCCCCGTTGCGCACCTGCAACAAGAGCGCGGGTTTTTCGCTGAACAGCAACTTGACAAGGTCGTTTTCACTGCCGTTTTTGCCGTCGCCATCGCGGCCCAAGTCGCTGAGATTCACTTCGATGCCCGAAGTGTTGTCCGCAAAAGTCATTTCGAGGAGCGCTGTGACCAGACCGCCCGCCGAAATATCGTGACCGGCAAGCACTTCGCCGCCGCGCACCAACTCCTGAACCGCCCCGAAAGCACGCGCAAAATAGTCGGCGTCACTCATCGTCGGCGTCGTATCTCCCACTCGACCAAGCACTTGCGCGAAACTGCTGCCGCCAAGCTCAAAGCCCGATCCGCGGCTCATGTCGACGTAAACGATCTCGGAGGAGGTGTGCCGCAAAGCCGCGCCGACACTCCGCGAAATGTCCGAAACCTCTGCTGCTGAGGTTATTATCACCGTTCCGGGCGCGTAAACTTTGTTGTCCGTGCCTGGGTTCGTGTTTGCGTTTGCGTTTGCGTTTGCGTTTGCAGCGCCGCCCGAAGGATATTTTTGGGTCATCGAAAGAGAGTCCTTACCCGTGGGAATATTGATACCCAGCGAGATAGCAAACTCACTCGCCCCCTCGACCGCACGATAAAGCCGCGCATCCTCACCCGGATTTTTGCATGGCCACATCCAGTTGGCACTCAGCGAGATACCGGCCAGTCCATGCGTCAACGGAGCGAAAACGATGTTGGTCAACGCCTCTGCGATCGCAAGTCGCGAACCCTCGGCCGGGTCGATCATCGCCGCCACCGGAGCGTGCCCGAGTGCCGTCGCTATGCCTGTAACACCCTGATAATCAAGCGCTACAACAGCACAATCATTCAACGGCAACTGTATCTGTCCGGCGCACTGCTGCATCGCCACGCGCCCGCCGACCGACCTGTCTACCTTGTTGGTCAGCCAGTCTTTGCACGCAACTGCCTCAAGACCAAGCACTTGCTCGATATAGCCGATCACACGTCCCGAGTCGTAGGCCACCGGCGCGAAGATGTCGCGTAAGGTCTTGTCTGTCAGTACTGTACGCGGTGCACTGCCGAACATGTACTCCAACGGCCAGTCGATCGGCCGCTCGCCCGTCGTGTTATTCACAAAGGTGAACCGCCCGTCGCCCGTCGTCTCGCCGATCACGTACATCGGGGCGCGCTCGCGTTCGGAAATCGCACGCAAGTAGTCCAACCGGCGCCGATCGACAACCAATCCCATGCGCTCTTGTGACTCATTACCAACGATTTCGCGCGCCGAAAGAGTCGGGTCGCCGACCGGCAACCATTCCATGTCGATACGTCCGCCGGTCGCTTCGACCAACTCCGAAAGACAGTTAAGATGGCCGCCGGCACCATGGTCGTGGATCGAAATTATGGGATTTGCCGCAGCGCCGGTCGCTGTTTCCGTAGCTGCGCAAGAGAGTGCCGAACAGCCTGTATCTCCCTCTGCCACAGCGCGAATAGCATTATAGGCGCGGCGCTGCATCTCGGGATTGGAGCGTTGCACGGCATTGAGTTCGATCGCGCCCGCAAATTCGCCCGTCGCGACACTCGAAACAGCCCCGCCGCCCATGCCGATGCGATAATTGTCGCCGCCCAACAGCACCACCGCGTCGCCCGGCTTGGGGTCGTCCTTCAGGCTGTCACGCTTTTTGCCGTAGCCCACGCCACCGGCCAACATGATGACCTTGTCGTAGCCCCACGTCTTGTTATGTTCCTGATGTTCAAACGTTAACAGCGAGCCGCACAACAACGGCTGCCCGAATTTGTTGCCGAAGTCGCTGGCACCGTTCGAAGCCTTGATGAGAATGTCTTCGGGACTCTGATACAGCCACTTACGCGGCGCGATCGCAGTTTCCCACGGACGCTCGTCACAGACGGTCGCCGCAGCCGACGCAGCCTCCAGTCGCGGATAGGAGGTCATATAAACCGCGGTTCCGGCCACCGGAAAAGCCCCTTTACCTCCCGCGATACGGTCGCGTATCTCGCCGCCCGAGCCGGTCGCGGCGCCATTGAAGGGCTCGACCGTCGTGGGAAAGTTATGGGTCTCGGCCTTGATGGAGATCACGCTCTCGAAATCGGATGTGGTGTACTCGCCCGGGCGGTCGTGCGAAGCGGGTGCAAATTGCTCTACCACAGGCCCTTGGAGAAAAGCGCAATTATCTTTATACGCCGATGTAACGCGGCCCGGATGTGTTTTCGTGGTCTTTTTTATCAGGCCGAACAGCGTTTCCGGCTGCACCTCGCCGTCGATCACGAACTCGCCGTTGAAGATCTTGTGGCGGCAATGCTCCGAATTGACCTGCGAGAAACCGAACACCTCGCTGTCGGTGAGCGGGCGCCCCATTTTCGCGCTAATTCCCTCAAGATAAGCAACTTCGTCATCCGAAAGAGCCAGCCCCTCGCTGCGGTTATACGCGGCAATGTCGCAAATCTCGCGGATCGGCTCGGGCTGCCTCGTGACGGTGAAAACATCCTGCCCCAACCCGTCGTAGCGGCGGTTGAGCATCGGGTCGGCGAGGACGGTCGCAGCGGATTTGGCTACGCGAAACTGCCCCGGAGCAATCTCTTCCTCGATTTTGGTGAACTCCTCTATGCGCCGGATACCCGAGATACCCATATTCTGGGTGATCTCGACGGCGTTCGTGCTCCACGGAGTGATCATTTCGCGGCGCGGACCGATGAACGAACCCTCCACACTCCCGATCAGCGTTCCATCCGAGGTGGTTTTAATCGCCGCCGGCTCTCCGGCCGCACCCGAAAAGAGCCATTCGAGCCGTTCGATCTCCGTAGACCCCAAAGCACCGGCTTCGACATCCACCGCGTATATTTTGTCGCTGTTTTCGAAGAATAATATCATAATAAATCAGTCCTGTTTTTCTGCCCAAATTTCGTATGCGCCGGCTATCACGGGCATGTAATCGTCCAGCGTCGGGTATTCGTCGCGGGCGCTGTCGTATTTTTCCAGCTCCGCGACAAGTTCGTTCATCCATTTGAATCCGAAATTCAATTCGTACTCCATTATTGCGTCGACATACCTGTCGTCGTAATTGTGATCGCGCAGATACTTGATCGTCGCCGCTCTCACCAACGCTTCATTCATCACATACTCCGGGGTACCGTAAGCCTGCTCGCGGAAGTGCCCGGCGTTGGCGTCGAACAGTGCCCGGCCGCTTGATCTCAACGCATCGGCGTGCCGCTCATTCAGCGGATTGCAGAAAGAGTGGTTGAATTCGTGAATCAGGGTCGAGATATAGTCGTACACCCGAAAGACCGGCATACCGTTTTCATCCGTTACTCTTGCGCCTATGACGGCATACACCTCCCGTGAGCCGTCGGTGGTGTTCACCTGTGAGGCATAGTTGCAGGGGCCGTTCAACGCTCCGATCACCATGCGGAAATCGTCGGTAGTTGCCACTCCGAAAAACCGAGAGAACCACTCGCTGTCCACGGCTTCGTAAAGTGTCGTGAAACGGTCCGGCCAACCGTCAGCAAGGTCCTTGCGGAAGTTCAACTCCCCGTCGAGGCACAGCGCGATCGAGGGGATGGCATTGAAACCGATACCGTGCTTCGACTCCAACTCCACCGCCAACCCGACCATTTCGTGATCTTTGAAGTCAGCGAACCGGTCGTCTATAACATCCGTATACAGTTTGAACTCCGACAAATTATACTCCTGCGATCCTGCGAGACGAAAAACCATGCTCAGCAGCTCGATGTTTTTGTCGATGCGCGGTTTTTCAGGCATGGACGAACCTTGTGCCGATGCCGACAGGCACACTGTCAGGGCCGAGATCAGGGCGATAAGTCGTTTCATGTCTCTTTAACGTCTATATTACCAATATGTTGCAACAGCATCCGCAGCAGTGTGCCGTCGGGAGTGTCGCCGCAATCGAGCACAAAGTTAGCCCGATTGTAGAACTTTTCGCGCTCGGGCAGCGTTTTTTCGATAAACTCGGAAAGCTCGCTATCGCCCATCCCCGCGATCTTCGGCCGACGGGCGCGTCCTATGGTGCTCATTCTCTGCACGAGCCGCCGGACGGGCATCTTCAGATAGATCGTCTCGCCGGACTCGGCCAGCATCTCCATCACCCCCTGGCGACAAACCGCGCCACCACCCAGGGCCACGATCACATCGCGCCCGGAGGAGGTTGCCTCGTCGATCACCCGACGCTCCAACTCGCGAAAAGTCTCCTCGCCCGGGCCGGCAAAGATCTCGGCGATCGTGGCACCGGCACGGCGTTCGATCTCAAGGTCGGAGTCGATCAGATCCCAATGCAACGCGGCGGCCAACCTGCGGCCGAAACTGCTCTTGCCACACCCCATGAATCCCACCAAAAACACCCTGCGCGCCATTCCTCTAAAAAAGATTCAACTGCTCGGTGGGGGGATTACGCGTGTCGTCAACCTCTTCGGCGCGCTCGATCTCTATCTCTATCGGAGCAACGGGGAAATCCTCTGCCTCTGACACTGACTCTGCCTCTGCTGTCTCGGGCTCTTCGGGCAACGATGGCGGGGGGTCTTCGTTTACATCATCGTTTACATCGTCATCGCTTTCCGGCTCCGGCGCATCGAAAGATTGGTCGACGGGAGCGATCTCTTCTTCCGGTTCGGAATGCACCGGATATTGCTCGTCGTCGGGCTCCGTCGGAACGGAAGGCTGTGCGGCAGGTTCGGGTTCATCATCGGATCCGGTCTGTTCGGACTCAACCGGCTCGGCCGCCACCACCTCCAGAAAACGCAGCACCCCGACGTCGTAGGTCGTTATACGTTTGCCTTTCGCCTTGTGACTTTTGATGCCTATGTACTCGGCGACGTTCACCGTGTCGGCAGCTCGGGCGGCGTTTGCACCCTGGTAGCCCACCTCCAGAAGCGGCAACACATCATCGGCGATCTCCACGAGCCGGCAGTCGTCTTCAAGATACTCCTGCTGCGAACCGCCGTTGGCCACGGCAGGGAAGCGCTTCACATAGTAGTAATGAAGCCCCTCGTCGAAATATGTGACGCTGTAAACCCTCTCGGCATCCCATTTTTCGACCCTGACGGTATCTTCCGGGAAGTGGTGCGTAAGCTCATAGCCCGTCACGTAGTAATGGTGTCGCGTGAAGACAACTATCCGGTCGTCGCCCGCGAACTCACCCAGCAGCACCCCGCGGCCGTCGGCATTGAGGCGGCGCACCTCCTCGTCGAACCAAATATTCTGCCCGCCGAGAGTCGAGGCACCCTTCTCCTTGAGCACGATCTTGTGAATACCGTAGCGCGAAAAAAGATTACCCTGCGAGCCGCGCCCCTTGATGGCCAACACCGAGAAATCGAGGTCGGTGATCACTTTTTTGAGTCTCGGGCGCGGCTTGAAATAGACTTTCAGCACCTCGGCCTCACCGTTGGGATTCACGCTCAGATACAAAACATCGCTTCCGGGCGTACCTTTCGTGAGATCATACTCCTTGTCGCGCGTGATGCCAACTATGGCGCACCGTTTCATCATCACCGCCCCGCCACGGCCGTCGCGGTAGAGCACATTGTAAATGGTACGCTCGTCGCCGCGCTTGAACACACCTATATATAATATGTTCTTGTGGAAAAAGGCCTTGTCGCTCACTTTTGTGATCACATACCGCCCGTCGCGGCAGATCACTATCACATCGTCGATGTCGGAGCAGTCGCACACGAACTCATCCTTTTTCATTCCCGCGCCGATGCCGAAAAAGCCCTCCGAACGGTCGACGTAGAGTTTGGCGTTGTTGGTGACGACTTTTGCAGCCTCGATATTGTCGAACTCGCGGATCTCGGTGCGACGCTCGCGGCCCTGTCCGTACTTCTGTTTTATGCGTTCGTAGTAGGCGATCGTGTAGGGGACTATGTTCGCGATGTCGTGCTTCACCTGTTTCATCTCCTCCTCCACGCCCTTGATGTGTTCGTCGGCCTTGGCGGTGTCGTATCTCGATATGCGGATGAAGCGCAGTTCGGTCAGTTTGATGACATCATCCTTGGTAACCTCGCGACGCAGCAGTTTTTTGAACGGTTCGAGGCCCTCGTCGACGGCGCTGTATGCTTCTTCGCGCGTTTTCGCACCCTCGATGCGGGCATAGAGCTTGTTCTCGATAAAGATCTTTTCGAGCGACGAGGCGTGCCAATCCTCACTCAGCTCATCGAGACGGATATGTAACTCGCGGTCGAGCAGATCACGTGTGCGGTCGGTCGATCGGCACAAAATTTCGCTCACGCCGAGGAAGTGGGGCTTGTCCTCCCATATCACCGTCGAGTTGGGTGAGATGCTGACCTCGCAGTCGGTGAAGGCGTAAAGCGCGTCGATCGTCTTGTCGCTCGACTCGTCGTTCGATACGTGGATGATGATCTCCACCTTTTCGGCGGTGTTGTCGTCCACCTTGCGGATCTTGATCTTGCCGCGGTCGTTGGCCTTGATGATCGACTCCTTGATGCTCTCGGTGGTTGTGCCGAACGGAATCTCGGTGATGGAGAGGGTGCGGCGGTCGATTTTTGAAATTTTGGCGCGCACTTTTACGGCACCGCCCCTTAATCCGTTGTTATATCGGCTCACGTCGATCATCCCGCCCGTCGGGAAATCGGGATACAACTCGAACTCCTCGCCCCTCAGGTAGGCTACGCTCGCGTCGATCAACTCGTTGAAGTTGTGGGGCAGGATTTTGCTCGCCAGGCCCACGGCGATCCCCTCGACCCCTTGCGCCAGCAGCAAAGGAAACTTCACCGGCAGAGTCACCGGCTCCTGATTCCGGCCGTCGTAGGAGAGCATCCACTCGGTGGTCTTGGGATTGAACACAACATCCAGAGCAAACTTGGACAGCCGCGCCTCGATGTACCTCGCGGCGGCGGCACCGTCGCCCGTCAGAACATTACCCCAGTTGCCCTGGCAGTCGATCAACAGATCTTTCTGCCCCAGTCCGACCAGCGCGTCGCCTATCGAAGCGTCGCCGTGGGGGTGGAACTGCATCGTGTGACCGATCACATTGGCCACCTTGTTGTAGCGCCCGTCGTCGAGCCGCTTCATCGAGTGGAGTATGCGCCGCTGAACCGGCTTGAGCCCATCCTCGACGTGGGGCACCGCCCTCTCCAGAATCACATACGAGGCGTAGTCCAACCACCACTCGCGGTACATTCCCCCGAGCCGGTGACGGCTGCCGCTGCCGCCGCCTTCGCCCCTCTCCATATTTTTATCTTCGCTGTTCATTCGATCATTATTGCTCTACGTAATCGGCTTCGATGCGCAGGTTGTCGATCACAAAATCGCGTCGCTCGGGGGTGTTGGCTCCCATGTAGAAGGTCAGCATTTCGTGTATGGTGTCGTCGCGTGTGAGACGTACACTCTCCAGCCGCATATCCTCGCCGATAAACTCGCGGAACTCGTCCGCCGAAATCTCACCCAGTCCCTTGAAGCGCGTGATCTCCGCCGCAGCGCCGATCTTTTTGATCGCGCGCTTACGCTCCTCCTCGCTGTAACAATAGATGGTCTCCTTCTTGTTGCGCACACGGAAAAGCGGCGTCTGCAACACAAACAGATGGCCCTGACGGATCACCTCGGGGAAGAATTGCAGGAAAAACGTCATCATCAGCAACCGTATGTGCATCCCGTCGACATCGGCATCGGTCGCGATTATCACCTTATTATATCGCAGGTTGTCGATGCTCTCCTCGATATTGAGCGCGGCCTGCAACAGGTTGAACTCCTCGTTCTCGTAGACCACTTTTTTTGTCAGGCCGTAGGTGTTGAGCGGTTTACCGCGCAACGAGAATACGGCCTGGGTGCGGACGTCGCGGCTTTTTGTGATGCTCCCGCTTGCCGAATTCCCTTCGGTGATGAAGATCATCGTCTCCTCGGCCCGTGCGTCCTTGTCGCCGAAGTGTACTTTGCAGTCTCTGAGTTTGCGGTTGTTCAGGCTCACCTTTTTTGCCATCTCTCGCGCCTTTTTCTGCACACCGCTGATCGCCTTGCGCTCTTTCTCGTTCTCGACTATCTTTTTGCCGAGAACCTCGGCGGTCTGCGGATGCTTGTGGAGATAGTTGTCGAGATTCTCCTTGACGAAGTCCAACACGAACTGCCGGATCGTTGCGCCGCCCGGAGACATAAGCCTGCTGCCGAGTTTGATCTTGGTCTGGCTCTCGAACTCGGGCTCCTCCACACTGATGGAGATCGCCCCAACCAGAGAGGTACGTATGTCCGCCGGGTCGTAATCTTTGCGGTAAAACTCCTTGATGGTTTTGGCGATCGCTTCACGGAATGCCGCCTGGTGCGTACCACCCTGCGAGGTGTACTGACTGTTGACGAACGAGAAATAACTCTCACCATACCCCGTGCCGTGTGTTATCACAACTTCGATGTCCTCACCTTTCAGATGGATCGGCTCGTACAGCGGCTCCTCGCCAAGGTTCTCGTTGAGCAGATCGAGCAGCCCGTTTTTCGAAACATACTGTTCGCCGTTGAGTTTGATCGCCAGCCCCGTGTTCAGATAGGTGTAGTTGCGAACCCGCTGCTCGACATACTCCATGTTGTAGACGTACTCGCCGAATACCTCCGTGTCGACCACATAGCTGATCAGCGTTCCGTCTTTTTCATCCACGCCGCTTTCCCAACGATCGGAGGTCTCGACCCCGCGCTCGAATGTAACGGTACGCGCCTCGCCGCCGCGGATCGAGCGCGCCGTGAAACTGCTGCTGAGCATGTTCACCGCCTTCACCCCCACCCCGTTCAGGCCGACGGTCTTTTTGAACGCCTCGCTGCCGTACTTGCCGCTGGTGTTGATCTTGCTTACGGCGTCGGAGAGGGAGTTGAGCGGAATTCCGCGACCGTAGTCTCTCACCGTCACGGTGCTGCCCTCGCCTATTGTCAGCTCGATGCACTTGCCCGCGCCCATGATGAACTCGTCCACAGAGTTGTCCATCACCTCTTTTATAAGGGTGTAGATCCCGTCGTCGGGCTGTGAGCCGTCGCCGAGTTTGCCGATCCACATTCCCGGGCGCAGACGCATCTGCTCGCGCGTGGAGAGGGTCTTGATGTCACTTTCAGTATATTTTATCGTACTCATTCCTTTTTGAGTTATGAGTTATTAGTTATGAGTTATGAGTTAAGCTACGCAAAAAAATAGTGTATGAAAGATTGCGCGTAGCTAACTCATAATTCATAACTCATAATTATCTTTCGCGTTGATCATTCTGTTTCTCACCTCTTCCATAATATCTTTCGGATCGCGCGCGGCCACCTCTTCGGCGCTCACCGGCGGCAGAACCCGCACCCCGAAATCGTGCCTCCACGGCAGACGCCCGCCCTTTCCGATCACTCGCGAGCCGGTCAGCACCACAGGCAGAATCCCCACTCCGGCCTCGCGGGCCAGAGAGAATGCCGCCGGTTTGAAACGCCCCGTCTCGCCCGTTTTCGAACGTGTGCCCTCGGGAAATATCGCTACACTCACCCTCCTGTCCACAAGCCACTTGCATCCCTTCGACATCACCATCGCGGCTGCCTTGCGCGGCCGGTCGAGCGGTATCAGAATGTCGCCGTGCAGCATCAGGAACTGCCCGATGAACGGCATCTTGCGAATTCCGCTGCGCGATACCCACCGAAAATTAAGCGGCACCCAATAGAGCATAAGTATGTCGGCCATGGCGTTGTGGTTGAGCACAATAACATACACCTGGCTGCGATCGACATTCTCCAACCCCTCCACGCGCGTCTTCCATCTCGGGGGCAGTCGGAAAAACGCCAGCGCAATGACCCGCGAAATTTCGTGCACCACCCTGCGCGTCCTGTCGAACGGCACCGTGAACGGGAATATCAACAGCGTGGCAACCAAAAAGATAGTCACCAACACAACCAACAAAAGATAGTACAACACACTTCCAAACATAAATGTACGCCAACGGGCCCCTGTTAGTGAAAGGCACAATGTGCCCCACAGTAAACATAACCTGCAATTTTACACATTTTTCGTCGAACCATGGCCCATCGCCGCCGCGAAATTATCAACAATTAATGAAGAATAGTTATCTTTACCGCCTGAAATGAGCCTGAAACTCTCCGAAACAAAGAGAGTTCGGGACAGCTCGTTCGGCACCCTTCGGGGATGCTTCAGGGTGACAATCAATGATTTAAAAAGATTATATATCATGGCAAAAGCATTTGTTTTTCCCGGACAGGGCGCACAATTCCCCGGCATGGGCCGCGAACTTTACGACACCGACGCCGCAGCGCGCGAAATGTTCGAGACGGCAAACGAGATACTCGGTTTTCGCATCACCGACGTAATGTTCGACGGCACCCCCGAGGAGCTCAAACAGACCGCCGTCACCCAGCCCGCGGTTTTTCTTCATTCGGTGGTGTTGGCCCGCTCGCTCGGAGCGGAATTCGCGCCGGATATGGTTGCCGGACACTCGCTGGGCGAATTTTCCGCCCTTGTTGCGGCGGGTGCACTCGGCTTCGAGGATGGCCTGCGTCTGGTCTCGATCCGCGCGAAGGCGATGCAAAAGGCTTGTGAAATTCAACCCTCGACCATGGCGGCGGTGCTGGCGTTGGACGACGCGCGTGTCGAGGAGATTTGCGCCGCAACCCCCGGCGTGGTTGTGGCCGCCAACTACAACTGCCCCGGCCAACTCGTTATTTCGGGCACCGTCGAGGCTGTCGACGCCGCGTGCGAAGCGATGAAGGCTGCCGGAGCGAAACGCGCCCTCAGACTTCCGGTCGGCGGTGCTTTCCACTCTCCGTTGATGGAACCCGCGCGGGTCGAACTTGCGGCGGGCATCGCGGCGGCGCCTTTCCGCCAGCCTGTCTGCCCCGTATACCAGAACGTCGATGCAAAACCCTATACCGATCCGGCGCAAATCCGCGAAAATCTGATCGCACAACTCACCTCTCCCGTACGATGGACACAAACCGTGTTGGCGATGGTGGCCGACGGCGCCGACAGTTTCACCGAACTCGGCCCGGGTAATGTACTTGCCGGTCTCGTATCAAAAATAGCCCCCGGAGTGTCGGTTTCATCGAGACAATCGCCCTGAAAAATTAAAATTTTTTAATAGCGGGTCATTGTATTTGCGATATTTTTACTATGTTTGCACACCCTAACGCAAACATAAACCAACTATTGCCAAAAAATGGTCTCTCTGAAAGAGTTTTTCAACAAGCACGAGGACGAACTTCAAAAAGGTGTTGTCCACAAGAATAATCTTATTAAAAGGAATATCGTCGCCTACATGGCGGCAACCGGCCCGTCGACAATCGCCGAACTTACCGTTGCCCTGCATATCAGCATTCCAACGATGACCAAACTCGTGGGCGAACTTGTGGATGACAAACTGGTTCACGAGAACGGCAAGATCGAAACCACCGGCGGCAGGCGCCCCAATATCTATGGCCTCACGTCGAGCGCCATCTATTTCGCCGGTGTCAATATCGGGCGCGACAACATACAGTTCGTCATCACCGACATCCAGAACAACATCGTCGTCTCGCGCGAGGATGGCGACTTTTCTCTGCTCGACACCGACGCATGCCTGCGGCACATCTGCGACAGCATCTACAATTTCATCGACACATGCGGCGTGGATCGCGACCGGATCCTCGGCCTGGGTGTCTGCATCGCCGGACGGGTGAACCCCAATACCGGCCGAAGCTACAAATATTTCACCTCCAACGAGGATTCTCTCACACAAATAATAGAGGCCGCCGTAGGTATCCGCACGCTGCTCGAAAACGATACCCGCGCCCGATGCTACGCCGAGTACAACGCCGGTAGTCCGCAGGATGGCGAAAATATTCTATATCTGCATCTGGGGCGCGGTGTGGCTATCGGTATCGTGATGGACGGAAAACTGTTCTACGGCAAGAGCGGATTCGCCGGGGAGTTTGGCCATACACCTTTTTTCGAGAACGAAAAGATCTGCTCGTGCGGCAAAAAAGGGTGCCTCGAAACCGAAATTTCGGGGGTCGCCGTCGAGGAGAAGATCGTCGACAGACTGAGACGCGGCAGCAACACCATCCTGCGGGAGAAATTCGAACGGGGCGAACATATCCATGTCGACGACGTGATAACCGCCGCCCGACATGACGACAACCTGTCGATCGAACTGATCGAGGAGGTGGGTGAAAAGGCGGGAAAGAGCATCGCGTTTTTGATCAATATCTTCAATCCCGAAACGGTTATCATCGGCGGAAACCTTTCTCACGCAGGAGATTACATTATGCTGCCGCTGAAAGCCTCCACCAATAAATACTCCCTGAATCTCGTCTACAAGGACACACGTTTCCGCCTTTCGCGCATGGGGCAAAACGCCGGTGCGCTCGGTGCCGCAATGTTGATGAGGGGCAAGATTATCGGTCTGGCGTAACAGTTTGGCGACCCGACCGTGCGGCGGCGGTACACTCTTGCCATCGGGGCTCTTTTTACCCGCGCCGGCTTATTGCATTGCGTCCGGGCGTATAAACCTGCGGCACGTGGTTCGACAGACGACACGGCAAAGACAGAGACAATGATAACAGTGGGACATGATCGGTTTTTGAAGTTGTTGACGGGCGAAAAAGTGCGCCTGAGGAGGCTCGAAGCCGGAGATCTCGATTTTTTGTACCGCTGGGAAAATGAACCCGAGGTGTGGCAATGGGGAGACTGCGGTGCTGACGATTCAGGGTGTGCTGTTGTACCGATGTCTGCTCCCGTTTACCGAATTTCCGATACTCCGGCCTGCCGCGATGATGTTGCACTTCCCCGTATTCCCTACGCTCCCAATATTTCCCCCGAACGTTTTTCCCGCGATGATGTTACACTTCCCCGTATTCCCCTTGACCGGCCGTACGCCCCCGACATTTTCTTCGAACGTTTTTCTCGCGACGAGCTGCGTGAATTTATTGAAAACCAACAGCATGACATCGCCGTGACCGGCCAACTGCGCCTGGTGATCTGCCGCCATGAGCCTCCGTCGACTTGCACCGGCCGCACATCGCCCACTCAGACGGCCTATACTCTCGATACTTCCGACGGCCCGAATAGTCCCATCGGTTTTATCGACCTGTTCGATCTCGATCCGGAGAGGCACAGTGCGGGCGTGGGTATTCTGATTTGCGATCCGGCTAATCGCGGTGTGGGTTATGGCCGTGAGGCTCTGGCACTTGCGCTGAACTATGCACAACAGACCCTGGGGCTGCGCGAACTTTGGTGCACCACTGCGGCCGACAACTTTGCGAGTATTGCGCTTTTCGAGGGTGCAGGTTTTGAGCTCGATTCGACCTCAAACTCCGGCTCGAATTTCAGATCAAATTTCGGACTGATCCCAAATTCCGCCGCCAATTCCACCTCAAATTTCGGATCAAATTTTGCCGCCGAACCCACATACAAAAAAAACTCTTGACTTTCGCCAAGAGTTAGCACCTTTCTCCCCTCCCCCTGTGTAGATAGATGCTTTTTTCTGTTTCTGGGAGCAAAATTAGTGTCAAAAAAGAAAAAAAATCTTGATTTAAATCAAGATTTTTCAAAACGCCCGCCCTGATAGCTATTTTTCTTTGTAAATGCGGCTTTTTCTCCGCTTCAGAGTCACTTTTTCCGGTCTCAGATTCAACTTTTCTCGCTTCAGATTTACTTTTCTTGTCTCGGATTCACTTTTTTTTTTCGTCTCAAAGTCACTTTTCCCAGTCGGCATATATGCTTTCGGCGTAGAAATTTCGTTCCTCGCGGCCATGTAGCGGATGCCAAACCTGCGCAAAAAATGGATTTCCGGCAGCGATCGCGTCATAATTCCACGGCGGCGGCAGACACTCCGGGCACCAGTGGCCGCCTCCGAGCACAAGTGCAGGCGATGCCATGAAGCGATGTCCGAACTGACACTCCCATTCGACCGGCGTTGCCATATCGCCGGTTATCATGCTTTCCGACAGGCACTTACCTCCGCGAAACTGAGCCGCGCGCCGCATGTCTTCAATGCCGAGTTCCGCTACCGGCTTACTCTCGTCGTACCCATGATCAATATGCACAGCGCTATCCGACGGCCGCGAAAGATCCATCTGCGGCCAATCCGGAATCTGCCTCCACGCCTCGTAACTGCCGAAATATGAGACTATTCGCTCCGGATTGCGACGCTTGATCCAATCCATCGTCCCTACCCCTTTTTTATGCGCCAACATCCTCATTACAAGCTTTATGAGAGGTGCGGGCACGAGTTTTGCCAGCCTGAACCAGCCCGGCACGGCGGGCCGCATCCTTTCGCGAAAATAGTCGTCGAGCGGCAAATTTTCGCGAAAACGAAGCATCCGGTCGAGTTCGTCGGAGTCCAAGTACCACTGTCCGTGGAAGTTACGCAGTGCAAACCATCGCGCCTCGAAGATCCGTTCGGGCGGCGGACACGAGATCGTTTCCAACAGCCGCTGCATGAATTCGTAGTTGGTGATGCGGTAAGCCGCGCCGCTGCCGATGTTGTAAAACCTGTTCCAGAGCTCGTCGGGAACCCATTCTTCGCACAAATTTGCGAGCAGCCGCCCCGAATCTTCGACCGTCGCCCACTCCAGTACACCTCTCAGCGGGACGTGAAACATTATGGGATCGAAATTATTCAGCACACCCGGATGAAGGATGCCCGACTGGCGCAGGCACACCCAATGTTTGATGCCGCTCTCGACGATCGCACGTTCGGCAATGGTCTTCGAGATGGCGTAATGGTCATATACACTGATAGATATGGGATCACCGGCACGTCCCCAGTGCAACGGTGGGTTGCGATCCGAAGTTTGCGCCACCGAACCGATGTACACCACTTTTATCTCGTCGCTATTCGCCTGAGCCAGAACGGCTTTAGCGATATTTTCGGCCGCCGAAACATTCACTTTTCGGGTTGTTTTCGGCAGATAGTCGGCCTTGGGCGAAACCATTCCGCCGACATGCAGCACATAATCCGCCACTCTTGCCTCGGACGCGTTCATTGTCTTGGCTCCGGTCGTGCCTTTTGTTTCCGCTATATTGTTGATCTTCAGATTTATGGCCGCGTCTGCATCCGTCTTTCCCGTGTCCATTATTCTGGCTCCGGTCGTGCTGCTGGCCCCCTCACTCGTCGTCCCGGCCACTCCGCGCAGAACGTCGTCATAGTTGGTCAGATTGCCCCAAACTATCTCTATACCCGGCTCATTTTCAAGCGATTTGGCAATTTTAAGATTCTTTTCGCTGGGTCGTACGAGCAGCCTGATATCGAATCTGTCCCGCCGCGCCATAAGTTCCCGCAGTCCGGCCGAACCCATCACTCCCGTCGCACCGGTCATGAAAACCAACTTCTTTTGTTTCATCTATTTAACACCAACTATATGAACTTTTTGTTTAACTGACGGACGGTCCGCATTACGCCCCACTTTACGGCATCAGGTAGACCGTTTGGCCGAGCTGCCGGATCGAAAACAGCTCCGAAGTCAGCTCCACGCCATCGAGAATAATCCGGCATCGCATATCGGCAGGAACAAAATGCGGAACGGCCCTTGCGTTCGGTTTCGACTGAGTAGCAGCATTTTCCACTTGCGATCCGTCCGCAGGTTTCAGTTCAAGCACCACCGGCACACCGCTCATATCGTCCTCGGGCAGCAGTCCGTCGCTCTCCGAAAATCGCAGTACAGTGTAGGTCAAACGGCCCTTCACGGGCGTTACGCTGTATTGTTTGCGTTCGATTCGTGTGGTCTGTTTGCCCAGAAAGAGCGAAAGATACTCCTCTTCGAGCCGCCCGAGCTCCGTCAAAGCGCTGCCCAAACCGCCTCCGAAGACGTTCTCGCCCACTTCGCCCGTGATCAGATCGAGGCGGCTCTTGCGGATCGCAAAGATCTTGTCGGCCGCCAGCCGTGCGCTCTCCTCAAGGCTCAACGCCGCAGCAGAAGTCCTATCGACAGTCAGGCGCGGGAAGCCGTCTCGGGGAGACATATGCGATACATCGGACGGCACAATCGTCGCTTCGTCCTCCCTCGCTAATTCACTGATATCTGACAAATTAACCGACTTTATCTCATGCGATACTTTATCTGCCAGCGGAGCCGTCACGCCAAGATATTTCTGCGCATAGCGCGCGTACGGCCCGGCGACAACCTCCCATCGCTCGACGGCAACCGTAACGTAGAGCGTCGTCCGTTCGCCCGCCGCCTGTGAAGTCTGCGCGATGGCAGTCGGAGCCGCAAAAACAGCAAAAACGGCCATACAGGTGGCCACAACGCACATTAAAACTCCTCTTTTCATGATCCGATATTTATTTAGTCGACAACAAATCTACGAATAATTTTCAAAAATATAGATAAAAATCGCGTGTCAGCTCACGATATTCAGCCGAAAAGGTACCCGCCCCGCCATCCTGAATAACGAGCGGGGCGGATTCGGGAGCGTTTTCAGGCGCGACGGCGCGGTGCGAAAACTCCAGCAGAGTGCGTTTCGGGCCACTTTTCGATGTCGAATGCACCTCCGTCCGGCGCGAAACGACAAAGTCGTACGCCTCGGCCGCGGCTATCATTTTTGCGGTTTCTGCTCCGGCCGGAACAACCAGCGACACCCGCCCTTCCGGCCGCAGCAGCCTGAAGCAGCACTTCATTAAATCGTCGTAACTAAGCGAATATGAATGCCTTGCGAGATTACGCAAAGCATCCGGCGACGAGAGCGAATCGACAAAATATGGAGGATTCGAAACGATATGATCGAAAGTTTTTCGCGCTTCCAGTGTCGAATCGGCCTGATTTTCCGAATCCGCAGTAGTCTCTTGTTCCATTTTCGGGCCCTCGGCAGCCTCTCGCCTCGCCTTCTGTCTCTCAGAAGTCTCTCGCTCCATCTTAGGCCTCTCGACAGCCTCTCGTCTCATCTTCAGCCCTTTCGCAGCCATCGAGTTCGCGAGCGCAAACTCCTGCACCGACATCGAATGCAGCACAAGCCTGTCCGCCCACTCGCTCGCCTCAAAATTTCGCCTTGCCGCATCGCAAGCCGACTTATCCATCTCGACCGCCTCCACCATGCTGTTTGCCTCTTCTGTTCGTTGCGACAACTGCAAGGCTATCAATCCGGTACCTGTGCCTATATCAAGTATTGCTTTATCTCGCGCGGGATCCACTCGGCACCACGCCCCGAGCAACACCCCATCGGTACCGACCTTCATCGCACACCCATCCTGGCGAATAGCGAAACGCTTGAAGCAAAACATATTACGCCCGGACATATCAACTGTCACTTTAGGTCACCGGCAATTCCGGCCCCGAATAGCGCAAAATCGAACCGGACGGGATCGGCAGGATCGAATTCGCGAAGCCGCGCCGTCACCTCCTCCACGGCCCGCCAATCGTTCTGCCGGCGCGACAAAAGCCCCAGCGAACGAGCCACGGCAGCACTGTGTACGTCCAGCGGCAGGTAGAGTGCCGACGGCGGAATGCCCCGCCACAGCCCGAAGTCGACCCCGCGATCATCCCGCCGTATCATCCAGCGTAAGAACATGTTAGTGCGTTTGCAAGCTGCCCCGCGCTCGATCGACGAGAGGTGTTTTTCGCATCGGGCGGCATGCGGCGGCACAAAAAACTCGCGGCGAAAACGCGCTATCACCTCCCGCAGGTCGCCACTGCGCTCAAACTCGCCTTCAAAAAATCGCCCCATAGAGCCGAACTCGCTGTAAATGTGACGAATAGAGAGCAGGAACGACCGAAAATCGCCTCCGTTGAAAGTCCGGTGAACATAACCCAGAACCCCGTCCAATTCCCGCGCCGAGGCGTTCATCACAAAGTCGTAAGGCGCGCCACCCATCACCTCGATCATGCGCCCCGCACTCCTGACAATAGCTTTTCTGTTGCCCCAGGCGATGGTTGCCGCCAGAAAACCGGCAATCTCGATCTCATTTTGCCGGGTTTGCAACTCCGCCCCTCGCTCGAAAAACCGATGCGGTATCGAGATCGGATCATCCGCCACGAACTCCGGCGTGTTATATCTATCGTGCAGCCGCTCCAATAATTCAGCTAAAGCATCACTTGAAATAGCCCCACGCATAATGTTTCAAATCAAATGATTATCCCGTCCTTCATGACAACACGGCGGTCGGCCATAGCGGCAAGATTTTCGTCATGGGTAACGATAATAATAGTCTGCCCGAACCGTTCGCGCAACGACAAAAACAGCCGATGTATCTCCTCCCTGTTGCGCGAATCGAGATTTCCGGAAGGCTCGTCGGCCAGAATCACGGCAGGCGAATTAATAAGCGCCCGGGCAATGGCCACCCGTTGAGCCTCGCCGCCCGAAAGTTCCGCCGGTTTATGATCGCGCCGTGCCGCAAGTCCCATCATTTCAATTAGTTCCGCAGCACGTGCCTCGACCTCACGTCTGTCGTGCCCGCCGATATACCCGGGAATACAAATATTTTCGAACGCCGTGAACTCCGGAAGCAGATTGTGAAACTGAAAAACGAACCCGATCCGACCGTTTCGAAACGCAGACAACTCATTGTCATTCAGCCGACTGACATCCACCCCGTCGACCACCACACTGCCGCTGTCCGGCCGACTCAGCGTGCCGACAATCTGCAACAGAGTAGTTTTTCCCGCACCACTCGGCCCGACCACCGAGACGATCTCACCACGCCCCACCGAAAGCGTAATCCCTTTAAGAACAGCGAGTTTACCAAAACTTTTCCGCAGATTACCAATCGAGATCATCGCATCGCGCCCGGCCGCATCCCCGCTTCCCGAGGCGCCGCGTTCCGCCCCTCGGCCCGTAGCCTTCACACTCCCCGAAGCGCCGCGCCCGGCAGCATCCGCAGCTCGGCCGGCCTCTCCTCCACCTCTCATTGCGTGCCCCTTCATCCGTTCACGTTTTTGTAGTAGTTGTGCAGTTTGACCACTTCGACCGCAGCGAGAGTGTCATGTACGCGCAATATCGACGCCCCACCCCGCAGGCAGGCCCAATTCAAAGCCGCGGTGCCCGACAAAGCCTCCGCGGGAGTTGTTTCCAAAATATTGTACACCATCGACTTGCGCGAAATCCCCGCCAATATCGGCAGATCGAACCGCAGGAATTCACCCAGATGATGCAGCAGCCGGAAATTCTGCGGCGTGGTTTTGGCGAACCCGAACCCCGGATCGAGTATAATATCGTCGACTCCGGCAGCCCGCAAAACAGCGATCCGTTCGGCAAAAAAATCCTTGACCTCAGTCACAATATCCTGATAATCCGTCATTTCCTGCATAGTCCGCGGATTGCCTCTCGAATGCATCAGCACATAAGGCACACGGTATTTCGCGGCCACAGCCACAATCTCCGGATCTATCCCGCCGGCCGAAATGTCGTTTATAATGCAAGGCCCGAACCGTTTTATCACCTTGGCGGCAACTTCCGCGCGAAAAGTGTCGATCGACACGATCGCTCCAGGCGCCTTTTCGCGCACCGTTTCGACCCCCATCATCACACGGCCAAGTTCCTCATCCACAGGCACATCTTCGGCCCCGGGTCGCGACGAATAACCTCCCACGTCGATAATCCGCGCGCCCCATCCGACCGCCTCCGAAACCCGCATTGCAATCTCCTCGATATGCATCGAGCGGCTGCCGGCAAAAAACGAGTCGGGCGTCACATTGACTATCGTCATCACCACCGGCCGCTGCAAATCGAGCGTTTGATCTCCTATCTTCATTGTCTTAACTCTTTATCAATCAGTTGAACACGTCGGGCAAGTTCTTCGAGACTCCCGCTGTTGTCGATCGTGATCAGGGCATGCGCCTGGCGTTCGGCATCGGACAGTTGGTTTTCCATTCGCCGCAGTACATCCTCACGGCTCGCTACCCCCCGCTCGAGAGCACCACGTGTCGATGTACCAAGATCGCCGGACGCCCTCTCTCCGTCACGCTTCATCACCCTCTCAACCCGCACCTCGACCGGCGCGGAAACAGTAACGATCCGATCGACAAACCGATCGAACCCACTTTCGAACAAAATCGCACTTTCGAGTACCACATAAGGCCGGTCGGCAAACGAGAGCGCCCAAGCCTCAAAATCGAGCGCTACCGCCGGATGAACTATGGCATTAAGCGAAGCCAACAACATCTTGTCCGAGAACACCTTAGCCGCCACAAACCCCGCATCCAAAACCCCGTTGCGATAGGCCTCTTCTCCCAGCAGCTCCACCACCGCTCTCCTAACGCCGCCGGCAGCCATCACCAAATCCTCACCCTGCCCCCCGTCTCCATTCATAATCTCACGCGCCCGGGAGTCCGAATCATAAACAGGCACCCCGAGCCCCGCAAACAACTTGCAGACAGTACTTTTACCGCTGCCAATCCCGCCGGTGACACCCACTCGAATCATTTTGTCTCTTTGTTGACGCCGCCCTCAACCTCAACCTCATCCCCAACCTCGTCGGAAACAGGAGCCGGCACGAATTCGGGAGCGTCGACCACCTGCACGATGCTCAGATCGGATATTTTCCCATTGATCGCTCCCTGCAACGATGTCGGCGAGATGGTAAGCGCCCCGATGGTTTGCCTGGACTTTCGCGGCGAAAGTTCGTCGAGGGTGAAATTCAATCTGCGTTTGAGCGACAGTTGCTGAGCCAGGATAGACGAGCCCCGTCCTTTGACGATTGCCGTGAGGCGATATTTCTGTCCGTCGATACGAATATTCAACGGCATTTCGTAATCATAGACGTCGCTCAGTTTTGAGGTGTACCACAGCAGGGCGGCGATCAGCAGCATCGTCAAAAAAGTGGGCGATATCGCCTGTCGCAACACTTTCTGCACACTCTCGCCGGTTATATTGAGCACACTCTTTTTCATTTTACAAAGATAGTATTATTTTTGCAAGCGAAAAAATAAATCACCGACAATGGATTTCCGCAAAGCCACCCCCGCCGACTGCCCTCTGGTCAATCACATAGCGGCGCAGATTTGGGCCCCGACCTATTCCCACCTGATGTCGCCAGAGCAGCTTGCCTACATGTTCGAGATGATGTACTCGCCCTCCAATCTGCTCAAGGCGATGACCGAGGGCGGCCAGACGTTCCTGATCTTTTCGCACGAGGGCCTCGACGTGGGTTATGTATCCTACGAAACCCTCCCCGACCACGATTTCTACCTGCAAAAGATATATCTGCTGCCCTCGCTCCAGGGCCGCGGCACCGGGCGCCGGATGCTCGAATTGCTGCTCGCCCACCTCAGGGAGGTCGATCCCGCCGCCGGGCGTCTGGGGTTGAACGTCAACCGTCAGAATCTCAAGGCGATCTGGTTCTACCTGCGCAACGGCTTCGAGATCGTCTCGCGCCGCGACCACCACATCGGCAACAACTACTACATGAACGACTACATCCTGGAGCGCGATATCTGAAGCCGCTATCCCCCCTCCCCCTACCCCTACCCTACAAAAAAAACGCGCCCACTTCGAGCGCGTTCATGTGTTTGTCTGTGAGAGCCTGCCCCCCCCCCCTTACTCGGCGGGCGCTTCTTCTTCGCTCGGAGTGGCGGGCAGATCCATCACCTGATTGGGGATCACCTCCTGGCCACCTGTTTCGAGATCGTTGATGATAGCATTCTCGACCCCCGTGCGGCTGCGTTCGACCCTGTCCGAGGGCATGGTCATCGTGGCCGCGAGGCTCAGCACCAGAATAGCAATGGCCAGCCCCCAGGTCGATTTTTCGAGGAAATCAGCCGTTTGCCTCACCCCCATCACCTGGTTCGACGCACCGAAATTGGCCGCCATCCCACCCTTGGGACTTTGCGACAGAACGGCAAGGATAAGCAGTATACTTGCGATGAAAATCAATACGATACAAGCTATATACATAGTATTCTCTGTTAATTTTGTGGTGCAAAGATAGTGCAAGGTGAGCGATAATGCAAATTTTGGTGAGCGTAGCGAGTTAAAATAAATACTTTTTTATGAATTACGCAAATTTAGTATGCGATATATTTCATCGGCTTCGGCATCGAGTCCCTGGGCGCGGTAAATCTCGGCCAACTCTTCGGTCACCATCTCAGGGTCGATATCGGTCTCTGTTTCCGCCATCCCCTCCGCCTCGGCCCCGGCATCATCGTCCGGCACTATACGATATCCGCCGTGCTCGATAAAGCGGTCTATCAGATCGGCAGATGCTTCGGTTCCGACCACCGCGACAGCGGGTTCCGCCGGCGGTGTCCCGGGCTGAGGTCGCCGCAACACGGGCCGCTCGGTGGGCCAGAACATCAAAGGCAACGCCAACGCCGGATCGGGATCGCCGGTGATCAACGCCCTCGCCCGACGGGCGGTCGTGAACCACTCGTAGCGCTCGATCAGACGATTCAGCTCGCGCCGCGAAATCACCGAAACATCCGAAACACCGGAAACATCCGTGGATGCCTCCCCCGAACTCTCCGCCCCATCGCGCGGGGCGATATATTCTCCCAGACCCGACATCACCACTGGGCCACGGCGGCATTAAAGATGTTTTCGACCAGCGTCTCGACCAGCGACTGTGTCAGTTGGCCCTCGACATCGGAGCGGGTGAACATGACGGAATCGAAGTCCTCGTAGGCCGAAAAGGTCTGCCCCTGATCGAAGCTCAGCTCGGGTTGCAGCACATTGGTGAACCGTATTCGAACGGTCACAGTCACCCTGTTCATCGTAGCACCCTCGGGACGTCCGTCCGTCGAAGCGGCGCCAATGGCGATCGGAGCCTCCACCGTGCTGATGATCTCGCCCTCGAAAGCCAGATCACCGCCTTCGGGCACCTGATTGAGACGCGTCTGCCGCGAAAAACGGTCGCGCAAACCCTCGGTCAGCTCGTTGCTCAGCGACACCATCACGTCCGTCGAATTGTTGGGTATGAATGCAACGCTGAAGGTGGTAGCCCCCGGGGGTATACTCGCTCCGGTGAAGGTGTAGCCGCCCTTGAAGCCGAAGATAAAGCAGCCTGTCAACATGGCGCAAACGCACGCGAGGCCCAACGATGCCACAACTATTTTTCGTAATGATCTCATATTTCGATTCCCAATTCTTTGATTTTGCGATAGAGCGTGCGCTCCGATATGAACAGCATCCGCGCCGCCTCTTTTCGACGGCCTCCGGTGCGGGCAAGCGCTTTCACGATCGCTTCGCGGGTCGCCTCATCCTTTGTCATCGGGTCGGAGTGTTCCGCAGCGGCTGCCTCGGCCACGGGCATCGCTTCGCTCTCGTCTATCGCGTATTGCGGCACGCTCGCCTTCGATGGAAGCAGGCCCGCCACCTCACTGTGTGGCGCGGGCGTATCAAACTCCTCGCTGCGTCGCCTCAACTCGTCGAGCGTGCGACCCATGCGCGCGATATCGGCCCTCATGTCGAAAAGTATACGGTATAGTATCTCGCGCTCGTCCCCGAAAACCTGTCCCCCACCCTGTCCGGGAGTAAAAACCATTGCACCGGCACTTTGCTCGGTTGGCAGGTAACGGCCGAGGATCGCCTCATTGATGGTGCGCACCTGCTCGACGGCGGATATCTGCTCGGCCACATTCTTGAGTTGGCGCACATTGCCCGGCCACGAGTAGCTTTCGAGCAGCGCACGCGCCTCGGCGTCGAGTTGTATCACCGGCATACGGTACTGTGTGGCGATGTCGGCGGCGAACTTGCGAAAAAGCAGGAATATATCTTCGCGTCGCTGGCGCAACGGCGGCACTGCGATGGGCACGGTGTTGAGACGATAATACAAATCCTCGCGAAAACGTCCCGCGGCCACCGCATCGGGCAGATGTTTGTTTGTCGCCGCAACCACCCGCACATCGGTCTTTTGCGAACGCGCCGAGCCCACTCTGATGAACTCGCCCGTTTGCAACACGCGCAACAGTCTCACCTGGGTCGCCAGCGGCAACTCGGCCACCTCGTCCAGAAAAATAGTCCCACCGTTCGCCTCCTCGAAGTAGCCTTTACGAGCCTCGACCGCTCCGGTGAACGCACCTTTTTCATGGCCGAACAGCTCGGCCTCGATCGTGCCCTCGGGAATGGCGCCGCAATTGACCGCCACATATTTTCCATGCTTGCGCGGACTGTATGCGTGGATCACCTGCGGAAAGAACTCCTTGCCCACTCCGCTCTCGCCCGCAACCAACACGGTCAGATCGGTCGGCGCCACACGAAGGGCCACTTCGAGCGCGGCGTCCATCTTTTCGCTCACGCCGATTATTCCGAATCTCTGCTTTACGGTCTGTATCTCTATCGGGATCATCGCGGATTATTTTGACATAAAGGGCATATTGCCGGCCGACATGCCGAACACCAGTGCCGCAAGGGCGATGACGGCGGCCACGATGGCCACGATCAGCAATGTATCTGCGGCGCGTGAGGCACGGGGGCCTGCGGCGGGTCTTCTTTGCGGGGAATGGGCTGGCCGGCTGTCGACGGATTTTTTTACGCTTAGGGGCGGATCTTGCACGGATCTGTTTTGCCTCTGCTGCGGCGGGATTGCGGAGGGCGCGGGTCTGTTCGACGGTGCCACCACGTGCTGTCGGTTCACCGGCGGCGCTGCGGGTTGCGGAGTCTCTTTTCCGAACAACCTCTCCTGCTCGAAAAGTCTCTCCTGCACGGCGTGCTCCCTCACCGGCCGTGCCTTTGGCGAGTATTCGAATTGATAGACGCCCTTGTGGTCGATCGTCATCACCCCGAAACCCTCGATCGCGGCCCGGCCGTTGCGCTCGATGGCGTTCTTGGTCTCGAAAATGAAACGGTCTATGCGTGCCATCGCCTCCACCTCGCTCAACGAGGCGGCATCCTCCACCATCTCGCCCAGCACCCCGTCGTCCGTGCGCATCAGATCGACGAAGATCACCCCGCCTCCGTCGCGCCTCATGAAGGTGCCGAAGCCCGGGACGGTGAGTTTTTTAGCCCCACCCTCGATATAGTCGCGTATGACTCTCCCTACCATAACAAGAGACAAAATTACAACGTTTCGCGCGAATATCAAAATAATAGTAATACCTTTGCATCCTCGAACGCGGGAGAATCCGCGCGAGCCGGATTGATAATTTTTGGACAATGTAACCGAGTCGGATTAATGAAAAACAAGTACATCGACCTTATCGAACAGACGTTCGAGTTCCCGCAGGAGGAGTTCACGGTCGAGGACAACGAGCTCAATTTCCACGACGTGCCTCTGATGGATCTGATCAAACAGTACGGCACGCCGCTCAAGATCACCTACCTTCCGAAGATATCGCAACAGATCAACAAGGCCAAAAGGCTGTTCAATGTGGCGATGGCAAAGGTCGATTACCGCGGCACGTACAACTACTCGTACTGCACCAAAAGTTCGCACTTTTCGTTCGTGCTGGAGGAGGCTTTGAAGAACGATATCCATCTGGAAACGTCGTCTGCCTACGATATACACATCATCAACTCGCTCTACGAGGAGGGGCTGATCGAGAAGGACACCTATATATTATGCAACGGATTCAAGCGTCCGCAGTACGTCGAGAACATCGCGATGCTTGTCAACTCGGGCTTCCAAAACACGATCCCCGTGCTCGACAACAAAGAGGAGTTGGATCTGTTCGAAGGAGTGTTGGAGAAGAGATGCAAGATCGGGATTCGCATCGCGGCGGAGGAAGAACCCAAGTTCGATTTCTATACTTCGCGCCTGGGTATCCGGTACAATGAGATACTCGAACTGTACAAGCAGCGCATCAAACCTAATAAAAAATATGAGATGAAGATGCTCCACTTCTTCATCAATACCGGCATCAAGGACACGGCGTACTACTGGAACGAGCTCAACCGCTGCGTCAACCTGTACTGCGAGCTGAAGAAAATCTGTCCCGAGTTGGACTCGCTCAACATCGGCGGCGGTTTCCCGATCCGCACATCGCTGGGCGCCGAGTTCGACTACGAGTATATGGCGGAGGAGATCGTCGCGCAGATAAAAAACATCTGCAACTCGCAGGGCATCGAGGAGCCGCACCTGTTCACCGAGTTCGGATCGTTCACCGTGGGCGAAAGCGGCGCGGTGCTCTACTCGATAGTCAACCAAAAACAGCAGAACGACCGCGAGTTCTGGTACATGATCGACTCGTCGTTCATCACTACCCTGCCCGACACATGGGGTATACATCAGCGCTACATTATGCTGGCGATCAACAATTGGGACAAAGAGTATCAGCGGGTTTTCCTGGGCGGCCTCACCTGCGACAGTGAGGACTATTACAGCGGCGAGGCGCATACCAACGCTATCTTCCTGCCCAAGCTCATCACCGACGAGCCGCAGTACATCGGGTTTTTCCACACTGGGGCGTATCAGGAGTCGCTGGGCGGCTTCGGCGGTATCCAACACTGTCTGATCCCTGCTCCCAAGCACATCATCATCGACCGCGACAAGGGCGACACCGAATACTACACCCGACTGTTCGCCAAGGAGCAATCATATCGCTCGATGATGCGGATCCTGGGGTATTAGCACCCCCGCGGCAAATCGACGGCATACTATAACGGAGGCTCGGGGCGAGGATGCGGTTCCCCGGGCCTCTCTATTTTTTGAAGGCGAAGAAGACCGCGCCGATCAACAGTGCGAACGAGATGAGGTGGTTAAGCCGGAAAGTCTCGGTGCGGAATACGATCAGCGTGAAAACCACAAACACCGACAGCGAGATCACCTCCTGGATGATCTTGAGCTGGATCAACGAGAATGGCCCTCCGTCGCCCGTGAATCCGAGGCGGTTGGCCGGCACCTGAAGGCAATATTCGAAAAATGCGATACCCCAACTTATCAGGATCAACGCAATGAGCGGCAGATGGGTGCGGCTGCCGGCGGAGTCGAATTTCAGATGGCCGTACCAGGCGACGGTCATGAATATGTTGGCCACGACGAGCAGGCCGATGGTGTAGAGTGCTTTCATCGGTTTTTGTATTTTCGCGACAAAAGTAAAAATTATTTTGACCGGAAGATTTGGAGATAACATTTTTTCGCTTACCTTTGCACTCGCTTTTCGGGACAACACGCATGTGATGTGCGGACAAGGGTGTATCGGAGGGCAAAAAAAGGGGAGTTTAGCTCAGCTGGTTCAGAGCATCTGCCTTACAAGCAGAGGGTCGGCGGTTCGAATCCGTCAACTCCCACAGGGCTCGGGGCCCGAAAATTCGGAATGAGCCGGAAACCGAGAGGGATGAGGCCTGAAAAATAGAGCGGTTGCGAGTTTTCGTGGCCGCTTTTGTTTTGGGGTAATGATGCAAAAAAAGCACGAGAGTTGGAAATCACAAACAACTTCTAAAACAACTCCTTATCATGGCGGACGGTGACAAGCCCGACGCTTGCAAGGATCACGGCCAGTCCCGCAAGCTGCATCCACGTGACATTCTCACCACCGAGCATCACTCCGAAAATAACCGCAACAAGTGGATTGACGTAGGCGTGGGTTGCAACTTCGGTGGCGGGCCGCACTTTCAGAAGCCACACATAAGCCGAATAGGCCAGAATCGAACCGAAAATTATGAGATAGGCGAGCGAAAACCACGACACCGCCGGAACGGCTCCGAAGTCGGTCTTCACAATGTCGCCGCCAACAAGTGCACACACCCAGAATGCAGCCCCCGCGAAGAGCATCTGCCATGCCGACCCTCCGAAAGCCATCATCTGCTCGGCGCCCGACGAACGGTATTTGGCGTAGAGCGTTCCCAGCGCCCACGATATGCACCCCGCGATGAGCAGCAGAATTCCGTATTCGCTGTGAGCGCCACCGCCTTCCCAGGCGAACTGTTCGAGATAGAGCATCGCCACCCCGAGAAATCCGACGACGATACCGACAATGGTGGCGGGGCGGCGGAAATTCCTGCTCCACATCGGTACGTCGAGAGCCATGATCCAGATCGCGGTGGACGACGCAACGATCGCCACCAACGACGACGAAACCCATCGTTGGGCGAACATCACAACCGCCATGTCGATGAAAAGCAGCACGATGCCGCTCACGGCCGACCGGCGGATCAGGCTCCCGCGAAAGACCGGCTCGCGCCGTGCGCAGCACAGTGCCAACAACAACCCTCCGGCCAGCGTGAATCGCAACGCCCCCAACAGGAACGGCGGAAATCCGCGCAACGCAACACCAATGAAATAGTATGTCGAGCCCCACACCACATAGATCAAAAAATATGCAAGCAGGATGCGGGCTTTCATCTTGCCAGCACTTTTTCTATCCGCTCCAATCCTTCGAGAAGGTTCGCCCTTGTGGTGGCGATGTTGATGCGTATGAAACCTTCGCCCGCGGCACCGTACATAGTTCCTTCGTTCACCCATACGCGGCCCCGGTCGAGCAGTGTTTTCGCTATCCGGGCCGAGGTCAGTCCCGACTCACGGCAATCGACCCAGACCAGATAGGTTGCCTCCGGCGGCACTACTTTCAGGTGCGGCAGACGGGTCTCGAAAAAAGTCTTCAGGCAGAGAGAGTTTTCGTGAAGATACTCCCGCAGATCGTCGAGCCACTCGGCGCCCCCGTTGTAGGCGGCGATAAGAGCCTCGACTGCAAAGGCGCTGATGTCGCACACCTCGTTGACGTTGAGCGCGCGGTCGATCCGGCGGCGCATATCATGGTCGGGAGCGACGATCGCCGCCACCTGTACTCCGGCCAGATTGAAAGTTTTGCTCGGCGCGACGCAGGTGACCGAACCCGCCGAAAACTCCCCTCCCAATGAAGCGAAAGGAATGTGCGTGTGTCCTGCGTAAGTCAGATCGCAATGTATCTCATCGGAGACGACCACAACGCCGTGACGCCGACAGATATCCCCCACCCTCTGCAACTCCCGGCGCGTCCATACCCGACCGACCGGATTGTGGGGAGAACAGAGCAACAACAGCCGGGCCCGCGGATCGGAGGCTTTCCGTTCGAGGTCGTCGAAATCCATCGTGTAGGCACCGTCGCGATAGAGAAGATCGTTGGTGATCACTTCGCAGCCGTTGTTGCGGATGGACGAGAAAAAACAGTTGTAGACGGGCGTCTGGATGATCACTCCGTCGCCCGGCTTGGTGAGCGCCTTGATGATGGCCGAAAGTGCGGGAATAACGCCGCTCGTGTAGAGTATCCATTCGCGCCCGATCGCCCATCCGTGTCGCCGCGCGAACCATCCCGACAACGCCTCGAACCACGTCTCGGGCACGCGGGCGTATCCGAAAACGCCGTGCTTCACCCGTTTTTCCAGAGCTTTGGTGACGGACGGCGCGGTGCGGAAATCCATATCGGCCACCCACATCGGAAGCACATCGTCTCCGGGCGCAAGATCCCATTTGACGGAGTTCGTGCCGCGGCGCGATACAGGTTCGTCGAAGTTGTGTTTCATATAATTCTTATTTCGCAGGCGCCCGGATTGCGGCAGTTCCCGTCGATTATTATCTCGCCTATCGAGTTCGCCTCGATGAAACCTCCGGCGGGGTTTTTCACGCTCACGATGTGCCCGTCGACCACGGCCCGCAGCGTCGAGTATTCGAAACAGAGGTCGCAGTCGGGAGCGAAAGTGCAGTTCTCCAACACCAGATCGGTGCAGTAACACAACGGCTGGGTGCCCGAAATCCGGCAATTGACAAGCCGGAGGTTTCGTGAGTGCCAGCCCAGATACTCGCCGCTGATCTCCGAATCGTAGACCGTTACATTCTCCGTCTTCCAGAACGCGTCCTTCGAGTCGAGGCGGGCGTTGCGCACCACCACATTTTTCGCATCCTGGAACGAGTAGTTGCCCTGGAGACGGAAACCGTCGATGTCGATCCCCACGCAGTTCATGAATATATAGTCTCCGCCGTACGCTTCGACGTTCCGCAGGGTGATATCGCGGCAGTTCCACATCGTCTCGCCGGCGCTTGTGAATATAACACCTTCGAGGCTCAGGCCATCCACCTCGCGGAACATTTTCGGAGCTTCGACGCGGCTGTTCGTCATGCGGATGTTTCGCGAATACCAGATCGCCGCACGGCTGTAAACCGTGAACAGGCAGTCGTCGATCAACGCGTTGTCGTTGTGCCAGAACGGATATTTGCACATAAACTCGCAACGGTGGGCCTCCACGTCGCGGCTCTCTTTTACGGCAGACTCTCCCGGGTAGAATTTGACACTCTCCAGACGTATGTCGCGGCTTGCGAAAAGGGGTCTCTCGCCTTCGAAAAATTTGTTGCCGATGATTTGTTTCATCTGTTTCATGGGTCGAAATTAATGAATTATTTTTTGTTTTTCAGAATTTTCCCGTACGTGAGCATCCTCCATATCCACTCCAGCGGGCCGAAGCGGTAGAATCGCAGCCAAACGTGGCTCCCGAGCATCAGGATCACAAAGAGGGCGAACGCGATGATCTCGGCCCATACAAATCCCGTTCGTGCGCCCAGCCCCAGCCCGATGCCGTAGAAGATAAACATTCCGAAGAGCGATTGCAATATGTAATTGGTCAGAGCCATGCGACCAGGCGATGCGACAATGGCAAAGATCCGGAGTTCGCGGTGGCCATGATACCAAAGAGCCAATGCCGAGGCATAGGCCAGCGCCAACGGAACGACACTCACAGCGTACACTGCCGAGTGGCCCGCAAGACCGAATGGATGGCCTGCGGTTGTCTCCCATGCGTAGAGCACGGAGGCGGGCAGTCCGATCGCCGCGCCCCACAGTGCAACCCGCCGAAGCAGCCGGAGGTTGCCGCCCAAATCGGCGTGGATCCCGCGGCGCCCGACCCAAAAGCCCAAAAGGAAAAGTCCCAACACCTTGAATATCCTGTTGCCGTCGATGAACTCCTGCATGCGGATGAAAGAGCCTGCGATGTTGAATCGCAGCACGTCGCCATAATCGCGTGCCCCGGCCAGCCACACCGGAAAGTTCTCCCCGGTGATGCCCGCGCGGTCGTGGAAATAACGGGTGGCGCGATCGACCCCCGCCGAGAGATCCCAGCCGAAAATCCCGACCGCACCGTCCACAGCTATCGGCACCAACAGCAGTCCCGCCGCACACCACAGCAACCCACGATCGGAGGCCCGCCGGAACAACGGAAGCAGCATCCCCGCCGTCGCGTAAAGTATGAGTATGTCGCCCGCCCAGAGAAATATCAGATGCCCCAGGCCGATCAACAGCAGTACGACCATCCGCCGGTAGAACACCCCCATCCCGCGCGAGAGCATGATCGAAAACCCGATGCCGAAAAGCAACGAAAAAAGTGTGTAGAACTTCCCGTCGATAAAGACATATTGCAAAAACCGCAACACATCGTCCACACCGGCCGTAGGCATGGCATCCGTCGAGGCAGCCGGCAGGAAAGTGTAGAGCGAAAACTCGCCGAAATTTGCAAGGCATATTCCCAGAAGGGCCAACCCCCTGAGTATGTCGAGAATAGCATGACGCTCCGTGGCTGCAGCGGGAGCGATTCGGTCCGGTGTCATAATTTTTTCGCTTCGAAACGTTGCAAAATTAATATTTATCCCATATCTTTGCCCCCGAAATGAAAACAATTCGTACAAATAATTTTTGGTGGTGGCGTTCGCAATTCCTCGGAGTCGTGAATAGCTGATGCCATTGATTATGTATGTGAAAATACAGGAGGGCTGTCGCAATCACGACGGCCCTCCTTCTTTTTTGCGCAAAATCATAAACCATAAAAAACAATATGAATCACAACATCGACAAAAACGGTTACTACGGAGAGTTCGGCGGGGCTTACATACCCGAGATACTCTACTCCAACGTGGAACGGCTGAAAGAGAACTATCTGCGCGTAATGGACGATCCGGAGTTTCGCACCGAATTCGATTCCCTGCTCAGAGACTATGTGGGCCGCCCATCGCCGCTCTACCTTGCCGGACGGTTATCGGAAAAGTACGGAGGGCGAATCTATCTCAAGCGCGAAGACCTGAACCACACCGGAGCACACAAGATCAACAACACCATCGGACAGATCCTGCTGGCCCGACGCATGGGCGCCACACGCATCATAGCCGAAACGGGCGCAGGACAGCACGGGGTTGCAACGGCCACGGTGTGTGCGCTGAAAGGCATGAAGTGCGTAGTATACATGGGCGAAACGGACATCGCGCGCCAAAGGCTCAACGTGCGGAAAATGGAGATGCTGGGAGCCGAAGTGCGTCCCGTCACCAGCGGCAACAAAACCCTCAAGGATGCAACCAACGAAGCGATCCGCGACTGGTGCTGCAACCCCTCCGACACACATTACATTATCGGCTCAACCGTCGGGCCCCATCCCTACCCCGACATGGTGGCTCGTTTTCAGTCTGTTATCAGTGAGGAGATCCGCACCCAACTCGCCGAAAAAGAGGGGCGCGACTATCCCGACTATCTTGTGGCCTGTGTGGGCGGAGGAAGCAATGCCGCAGGGACTTTCTACCACTATCTCGACGACGAGAGGGTGAAGCTCGTTGCAGCCGAAGCCGCGGGCCGCGGGCTCGACACGGGAGAATCGGCCGCAACGATACATCTGGGCAGACGGGGGATCATCCACGGCAGCCGGACAATGGTGATGCAAACAGACGACGGACAGATCATCGAGCCATACTCGGTGTCGGCGGGGTTGGATTATCCGGGCATCGGGCCGCTGCATGCGTCGCTGGCCGCATCGGGTCGTGCGCAAGTGCCGGCCGTCACGGATGACGAGGCTCTCGACGCCGCGTTCGAGTTGACACGCCTCGAAGGGATCATTCCCGCTCTTGAATCGGCGCATGCGCTGGGGGCGCTGAGGCAGATGAAATTCCGGCCCGACGATCTGGTTGTGCTCACACTCTCGGGTCGCGGCGACAAAGACATGGACACGTACATTGAAAAACTATAAAGAAATAAAAAATTATGAAAACGAAATTTATTGCAAAAACACGCACTCTGCTGGCCGATCTCCAGACGCCGGTGGGAATCTATTTGAAAACACGGGACATGTTCCCCACCTCGGCGCTGCTCGAAAGCTCCGACTACCACTCCGCCGAGGGCAGCGCCTCGTACATCGGTATCGAGCCCATCGCACGATGTACCGTGCAGGCGGGCCAGGCAACCATGCAATATCCCGACGGCACCATCGAAACCAAACGCATAGGCGAGGACGGCCCGCTGGCCGACATTCTGAACGAATACACAGGCAGTTTCGAGTTCGAGGGTGAAGGCGGTTCGGGAGGCGCTGGCAACGGACTGATGGGCTACACCGCCTACGACGCCGTAAGGTATTTCGAAGATGTGGAGATAACACCTGCCGGCGACGGCCCCATGAGTGCGATACCCGAGGCGGTCTATGTGCTCTACCGTTTCATTATCGCCATCAACCATTTCCGCAACGAGCTCACCATCACTGAAAACATGCTGCCCGGCGAGGAGAGCCGCACCGAAGAACTCGTGGCGATGATCGGCAGCCGCAATTACCCCTCGTACGATTTCCAGAGCAGGGGCGAGGCGCGATCGAGGGTGAGCGACGAGGAGTTTTTGAAGATGGTGGAGCGCGGGATAGAGTATTGCCGCAGCGGCGAGCTGAGCCAGATCGTGCTCTCGCGCCGGTTCGAACAGCCATTCATCGGCGACGATTTCAAAGTGTATCGCACTTTGAGGTCGATCAACCCGTCGCCCTATCTGTTCTATTTCGATTTCGGGTCGTACCGCATCTTCGGCTCGTCGCCCGAGACCCACCTGCGCATCGACGGCGAAGTGGTGACGATCGACCCCATAGCCGGGACTTTCCGACGCACGGGAGACGATGCCCGCGACCGGCAGCTTGCCGAAAAACTTCTGGAAGATCCCAAGGAGAATGCCGAACACGAAATGCTGGTCGAACTCGCACGTGCCGACATCAGCCGCAACGCCTCCGAGGTGAGGATCAAACGCTACAAGCAGGTGCAGTTCTACTCGCACGTCATACATCTGGTGTCGAGGGTGTGCGGACGGATCGCTCCCCAGACCAACCGGATGAAAGTTTTTGCCGACACTTTCCCCGCGGGCACGGTGAGCGGCGCTCCGAAAACACGGTCGCTGCAACTTATCGACCAGATCGAAGGAGCTCCGCGCGGAATCTACGGCGGATGCATCGGCCAGATGGGTTTCGACGGCAATCTGAACCAGGCGATCACCATCCGTTCGTTCGTCTCGACGGGAGGTGTGCTCTACTCCCAGGCCGGAGCGGGAGTGGTGGCGCAGTCGACTCCGCAGGGAGAACTCGACGAGGTGAACAATAAACTGTACGCTCTGGGACGGGCGGTGGAAATTGCGGGCGAATTGAAAAACTGAGAGAAAAACGATGAAAGAGATTTTGTATCAACTGTTCGACCACCGCAATCTCGACCGTGAGGAGTCGCGCCGGGTGTTGGTGGGAATGGCCCGCGGCGAATTCAACGAGGCGCAGATGGCGGCGCTCATCACGGTCTATCTGATGCGCAGCATAACGGTAGACGAGCTGGCCGGTTTTCGAGACGCGCTATACGAAATGCGTACGCCGGTCGATCTTGCCGAGTACGATCCCATAGACATAGTGGGCACGGGGGGCGACGGCAAGAACACGTTCAATATCTCCACCGCGGCGTGTTTCGCCGTGGCGGGGGCGGGTTACCACGTCGTCAAGCACGGCAACTACGGGGCGAGTTCGGTAAGCGGCGCGAGCAATGTGCTGGAACAGCACGGGGTGAAGTTTTCGGCCAACGTGGAGGCTATGCACCGGTCGCTGGACGGATGCGGGATAGCCTATCTGCATGCGCCGCTGTTCAATCCGGCCCTCAAGGCGGTCGCGCCGGTGAGAAAGGCTCTCGGTGTGCGCACCTTTTTCAATATGCTCGGGCCGCTGGCAAATCCGGTGGTTCCGCGGCGGCAGATGCTGGGGGTGTACAACCTCAAGTTGGCACGGATGTACAATTATCTCTATCAACAGTCGGAGGTGGAGTTCGCCGTGGTCACCTCGCTCGACGGATACGACGAGATCTCGCTGACGGCCGACTTCAAAGTCTTTGCGCGCGGCGGCGAGGCGATCTTCAGCCCCGAGGAGCTGGGGTTCGATCGCGTGAAGCAGGACGATCTTTTCGGCGGAGAGACGATCTCCGAGGCTGCCGCCATCTTCGATGCCGTGTTGTCGGGTTCGGCCTCGGCGGCGCAAACCAACTGTGTGGTCGCAAACGCCGCTTTCGCAATCCGCACCGCCGAGCCGGAGATGCCGATCGCAGACGCCGTGGCACGTGCACGAGAGTCGATCGAGAGCGGACGGGCGCTGGCAACATTCGAAAAATTCGTAAAACTGAACTCGTGATGAACATTCTGGACAAAATATTGGAAACGAAACGGGTCGAGGTTGCCGCCGCCGAACAGGTGTGTTCGTTCAGGGAGATACTGTCCGGGGCGCGCAGGGTCGACAGGCCGGTCGTCTCTTTTTCGGGTGCGCTGACAGCCTCGCCCACCGGTATTATTGCGGAATTCAAACGCCGCTCGCCCTCGAAGGGTTTCATCAACGAACACGCCAGTGTGTCGGAGGTCGTGAGCGGATACGCGGCGGCGGGTGCGGCGGCGATCTCGGTGTTGACGGACAGGGAGTATTTCGCAGGGGCGCTCGACGATCTTGCCTCGGCCCGCCGCGCCGTGGAGAATGTGCCGCTGCTGCGCAAAGATTTCGTTGTCGACGAATATCAGATCTGTGAGGCACGACTGGCGGGGGCCGACGCGGTGCTGCTCATCGCTGCCGCCCTGAGTCCCGAACGCTGCAGTGAGCTTGCCGCTTTTGCCGCGGAACTCGGGCTGGAGGTGCTGTTGGAACTTCACGATGAGACGGAGCTCGGCCACATCTGCCCCGGAGTGAGCGTGGTGGGGATCAATAACCGCAATCTTGCGACTTTCGTTACCGATACGTCGATCTCGGAGCGCCTCGCCCCGCTTCTGCCGACCGACCGGGTGCGCATCTCGGAGAGCGGAATATCTTCGCCCGACACTGTGCGGCGGCTGCGCTACTGCGGATTCCGCGGATTTTTGATGGGCGAGAACTTCATGAAGCAAGCCGACCCCGCCGCTGCACTCGCCGAATTCATTAAAGAGCTGGGGCCATGCTGATAAAGGTGTGCGGAATGCGCCAGCCCGGCAATATTGCACAGGTGGCGCGGTTGGCTCCCGATCTGATGGGTTTCATCTTCTATGAGCCCTCGCCGCGATGGGTGGGCGGGTTGGCGCCCGAAGCACTCGACGTGCTGCCGCCCGAAACGCGACGGGTGGGTGTGTTCGTCGATGCGCCCGAGGAAACGATCCTCGAAACCGCCCGACGGTACGGACTCGACTTTGTGCAGCTTCACGGCTCGGAGTCGCCGGAAATGTGTGCGCGGCTGCGGGCCGGTGGCCGCGGTGTGATAAAGGCTTTCGGGGTCGCCGCACCCCAAGATGCCGCCCGCGCCGCCGATTACGATGGGACGTGCGATCTGTACATCTTCGACACCCGAAGCGCGGCCCACGGCGGGACGGGGCGCAAATTCGACCACAGACTTCTGGCGGCATACACCGGCAGTACTCCCTATCTGCTGAGCGGCGGAATCGGGCCCGAAGATGCCCGAACTCTCATCGTGCAAAACGACCCGCAATGTGCCGGACTCGACATCAACAGCCGATTCGAAACCGCACCCGGCACCAAAGATCCGGAAGCGATAAGAAAATTCATGAACTCAGTCAAAAAACAAAAAACATGAACAGGATAGACAAACTTTTCAAAGAAAAATCCCACGGCATACTCTCGGTATACTTCACGGCGGGCTACCCTGCCCTCGATGACACCGTGCCGACGATCCGCGCACTTGCCGCCGCGGGGGCCGATATGCTCGAAGTGGGCATACCGTTCTCCGATCCGATGGCAGACGGCCCCGTGATACAACACAGCAGCACTGTCGCGCTGGAGGGCGGGATGACGCTGCGAAAACTTTTCGAACAACTGCGCGGCATTCGCGCCGAGGTCGACATTCCGCTCGTCGCAATGGGTTATCTCAATCCCGTGATGCAGTACGGCATCGAGGAGTTTTGCGCCTCGTGCGCCGAAGTGGGTATCGACGGGATCATAATTCCCGACCTGCCCTTCGCCGACTATCTGCGCGATTTCAAACCCGCAGTCCAGCGACACGGTCTGCACTGTATCACACTGATCACACCCGAAACATCCCGAGAGCGCATACGCATGATAGACGACAACACCTCGGGATTTATATACATGGTGTCGACCGCCTCGACGACCGGTGCGCGCGACGAGTTCGACCCCGCTACGATCGACTATTTCCGCCGAGTGGGTGAGATGGGGCTGCGAAATCCGCGGATGATCGGCTTCGGGATATCCAACCGGAAAACTTTCGAGGCCGCCACACGATATGCCGCCGGAGGGATAATCGGAAGCGCGTTCATCCGCCTGTTGGCATCGAGCCCGTCGATCGAGTGCGCCGTGGAAAAACTGATGGAGCAGATCGGGTGAAACGCCATTTTTTGCGGGCAAAACGTTCGGGTTAACAAGCCCGTGTGTTTGCGATTGTCAGGAATTCTTGCTAACATTGCAATTCTTTTAATCGAACCGATTTATTGAATTGCATTTATGAAGAAACTGACCCCCTTTACTTTCGCAGCAATTCTCCTTTTCGCCGGAGAGTTGCACGCCCAGCAGCAAAACTCAGTTCCGTCTCAGGCATACCTGTGGAAAAGCGTACAGGTCGTCGGCGGAGGATTCGTGGACGGCATAGTTTTCCACCCCACGGCCAAAGATATACGTTACTGCCGCACCGACATGGGGGGCGCCTATCGCTGGGATGCTGCCTTGGGACGGTGGGAGCCGATGACAGACTGGATAACCTACGCCGACAACAATCTCGTGGGTATCGAAAGCATAGCCGTCGATCCGAACGATCCCGCGACCGTCTACCTTTCGGCGGGCACTTATACCCGTAGTCCCAATGGCGCCGTGTTTATCTCCAACGACGGCGGTCGCACTTTCCGGCGTGTCGATATGCCCTTCACGATGGGCGGCAACGAGAACGGACGGGGCAACGGCGAGAGGATGATGGTCGATCCGGCAGACAGTGAGACCATATATCTGGGCACACGTCTCGATGGCCTGTGGAGAAGCCGCGACAAGGGCGTCAGCTGGCAGCCGGTGAGCTCGTTTCCCGACGTGACCGAAGCCGCACCCTCGGCGGGAGGAGGATTCGGCGGCGGGGCATCGCGCGGAAGCGGTGTGATCTTCGTACATTTCGACCCCGCCACTGCCGTGCAGGGCAAAGGTTGTTCGACAATATATGTGGGGGTTTCGCTGATGGGGCGCGACAACCTTTTCGTGAGCCGCGACTTCGGCGAGAGTTGGAGCGCCGTGGCGGGACAGCCCGTCGAGTTCCGCCCCACGCACGCCGCATTTGCCTCGGACGGCAACCTTTATATAACATACGGAACAAATCCGGGGCCGGCACGCATGGAGAATGGTGCCGTGTGGAAATACAATACCAAAACCGGTGCATGGAAAGAGATCTCGCCGGCAAAACCCGATCCCGAAAAAGATCTGCGGTTCGGCTACGCATCCGTTGCGGTCGATCCGAACAACCCGAAGCATGTCATAGTCAGTTCGTTTAACAAGGGTGTGGTCGACCGACCGGCCGAGGACGATATCTTCCGCAGCACCGATGGTGGCGAGAGTTGGAAACCCGTCTTTGCGGGGAAGGTGGAGTTCGACCACAGCAACGCTCCCTACACACAGTACACGCCGATACACTGGATGTTCGATGTGGAGATCGACCCGTTCGATGCCGACCACGCGATGTTCACAACCGGATACGGCGGATGGGAAACTTTCAATCTGACCGACCAGGACAAGGGTGGCACGGTGAAGTGGCGGATCATGAGCAAGGGGATCGAAGAGACCGTTCCTCTGGAGTTGTACAGTCCTCCGGCAGGTGCGCATCTTATCAACGGTATCGGAGACTACGGCGGGTTCACACATTTCGACCTCGATGCGCCCGATCCGAAAGGCGGACACTCATCCCCCTGGTTCGGCAACACCAACGGAATAGCCGGAGCGGAATTGAAGCCCGAGCTCGTGGTGAGAGTCGGTACGGTTTCGGGGCACCATCGCGAAGGCAAACCGATCGCATACTCGCCGGACGGCGGAGTGAGCTGGATCGAACCCGCCACGCTGCCCGCCGAAAATCTGCGCAACGGACACATAGCAGTGTCGGCCGACGGAGAGACGTGGATCTGGACTCCCGACCGCTCGCCGGTGTTCTACACCCGTGACCGCGGAGCGACGTGGCACCAAAGCGAGGGCATAGCGGCCACCACGCGCGTGATCGCCGACAGGGTTAATCCCGCACGTTTCTACGGGCTGGACATCATGACCGGCACGCTCTACGAAAGCACCGACCGCGGGGCGAGCTTCTCCGCACAACAAATATTGACACCTCTCGTGCAGCCCGCTCCCGACGGAGGACAACCGCGGCCGCAATTGCAAAGGAACTCGCGGGGAGATAACCGCGGCGGACAGGACAGGGTTTACGCCACTCCGGGACGCGAGGGCGATCTGTGGATCGCGGCGTACGACGGACTCTACCACATGAAGGCCGGCGGGATGCCGGTGCAGAAAGACAAGGTTCGCATGATGCTCGGTTTCGGATTCGGAAAGGCGGCTCCCGGAGCAGATCATCCGGCTCTCTACATGATCGGCATCGTCAACGGAGTGTACGGCTTTTTCCGCTCGGACGACGCGGCCCAAACATGGGTGCGCATCAACGACGACGATCATCAGTACGGCCTGGTGCTGCACATCACCGGCGACCCGAAACAATACGGACGCGTCTACGTGGGCACGCATGGACGCGGAACTATCTATGGAGATCCCATTCACTAATTCTTAATAACTAACAACTTTTTACGAAATGAAAGCAACCAAATTTTTCTGCCTGATCACAGGCGTGGTTCTGAGCGGCCTTCTGGGCGAGGCGAAGGCGCAGGTGCAGGTCAACGGAGGGCCTCCCTATCTGATGAACCTGGCCAAAGACATGAGCGCCGACTTCAGCGATTTGGCCAACACCTATTTCTTCGCCAGCGAACTCGGCGCGTTCGACGCCGCCCAGGCCGAAGGTGTGGTCAAATGGAGAAGGTATTCTCTGGAGCCGCGTCAGGCGTTCAACACCAACACCTTCTCGCACCGGCCCCTGCGTTCGCTCGACTTCCCGGGCCCCGCTTACGAGAACGATCCCGAGTATAAGTTTTCGATCGACTTCATCACTCCGCGCACCGTTCGGGTGAGGATGCTCACCACTCCGTTCGAACCCAAAGAGACGGAGTTGTCGCCCATGCTGGTCAAAGAGCCGGGGAAAGACAATTCGTGGAAAGCAACCGAAACCGAAAAAGAGATCACCTACACAAGCGCGTACGGAAGCATCACCATCGAGAAGTCGCCCTGGAGGCTGGTTCTGCGCGATGCCGACGGAAAGGTTCTGACGCAGTCGTTCCAATTCGGCGACAACCGTGTCTCGCAGGTGAAGATCAATCCGTTCAGCTTTATCAAGCGCGGAGCGGACAACAGCCGCAGCATCAACCCTGTGTTCTCACTCTCCACCTCGGAAAAGATCTACGGTCTGGGCGAGTCGTTCACATCGCTCAACAAGGTGGGCCAGAAGGTGCATCTGTTCGTAACCGACCCGCAGGGACCCGAAACCGACCAGATGTACAAACCGGTTCCGTTCTACATGAGCGACCGCGGATACGGGGTGTTTATGCACACTTCGGCTCCCGTTACCTGCGACTTCGGTGCGACCAACATCGCCGTCAACAAATTCTTCATGGGCGACGAGGCGATGGACTTCTTCTTCTTCCTGGGCGAACCCAAGGAGATCCTCGACGAGTACACCGACATCGTGGGTAAGCCGGGCATGCCGCCGCTGTGGTCGTTCGGAACGTGGATGAGCCGCATCTCCTACTTCACACAGGAGGAGGGATACGACATCGCAGCAAATCTGCGCAAACACAAGATCCCTTCGGACGTGATCCACTTCGACACCGGTTGGTTCGACGTAGACTGGCAGTGCGACTATAAATTCGCACCGTCGCGCTTCTCCGATCCGCAGAAGATGCTCGACGATCTGAAGGCCGACGGATTCCGCGTCAGCTTGTGGCAGCTGCCCTACTTCACTCCCAAGAACGTATACTTCAAGGAGCTGTTCGAAAAGGGTATGTTCGTCAGGAACGGCACGGGCCAACTGCCCTATGAGGATGTCGTGTTGGACTTTACCAATCCTGCCACCGTGAAATGGTATCAGGAAAAGTTGGGTAATCTGATCAAAATGGGTGTCGGCGCGATCAAGGTCGACTTCGGCGAAGCGGCTCCCTTCAACGGGATCTACCACAACGGACGCAGCGGTCTGTACGAACACAATCTCTATCCGCTACGCTACAACAGGGCCGTTGCCGAGATCACCAAAGAGATACACAACGAAAACATCATCTGGGCACGCAGCGCATGGGCAGGTTCGCAGCGCTATCCGCTGCACTGGGGCGGCGACGCGGCAAACAACAGTGCCGGTATGATCGGAACACTGCGCGGAGGTCTGTCGTTCGGGTTGAGCGGATTCTCGTTCTGGAGCCATGACATCGGCGGGTTCGTCGTGTCGACCCCCGAAGAACTGTACCGCCGTTGGCTGCCCTTCGGCTTCCTCACCTCGCACACCCGCGCGCATGGTGCTCCTCCGACCGAGCCGTGGCTGTATAACGAAGGTTTTGTGGAAGCGTTCCGTCTGAGCGCCGAGATGAAGTACAAACTGATGCCCTACGTTTATGCCCAGGCGAAAGATTGTGTCGAAAACGGTCTGCCGATGGTAAGGGCGCTGTTCGTCGAATTCCCGAACGATCCCGGGGCGTGGTTTATCGAGGACGAATATCTTTTCGGAAGCCAGATACTGGTCGCTCCGCTGTTCGAAGCAGGAACGAAACGCAAAGTGTATCTGCCCGAAGGAAAATGGATAGATTACCAGAACGGAAAGGTCTACGACGCGGGCTGGCATGAGATCACGGTCGGCAAGATCCCCGCCGTCATCATGGTACGCGACGGGGCGGCAATTCCGCACATCAAACTTGCGCAGAATACTGACAAGATGGATTGGAGCCAGATCACGATGCAGCTCTACGCCGCCGATGCCGCCGAAGCGACCGGTCTGGTGTGCCTGCCCTCGGACAACCAACTCCACAGCGTGAAGGTTTCCGTGAAGGACAAGAGCGTGTCGGCTGCCGGACTCGAAGGCAAAGTGGCACTGAAAGTGGCCAAGTGATCCGCGCGGATCTGAAATCTGAATAAATATCCCCGACCTGCTCGCTGCCGGTCGGGGATATTTCTTTTTCGCCACCGCCGCCACAGAGAAGAGACAGAAGTGTTGCTGAAATGAGAAAAAAAGTTTAACTTGCGACGATTTTGTTGTATTTGACACTGACCAACTTTGGAATGAACCTAAGAAATTGTTTGAAATTTTTGCCTGTCGGTCTTTCAGCGTTGTTTTTCATATCCCAGGCGTCGGCGCAAATGCCGGAACCACCCCGGAGAGTGCTGACAATGAAGCAGGCCGTGATGATGGCGCAGGAGCAATCCATTTCGAGCATGGTCTCCAGGAACATTTTCGCTTCGGCCTACTGGCGGTATCGTTCGTACAGGGCCGGAAGGTTGCCCTCGCTCAATCTGTCGACCAACATTCTGAACATCGACCGCTCGATAGTTCCCTTGCAGGACGCCACCACGGGCGCCATCGGTTACCGGTCCGTCTCCACTCTGACCAATGATGTGTCGCTATTCCTGCGGCAGCAAATATCGGCGACGGGAGGCACTCTGTCGCTCGCCTCAAGTCTCAGCCGTCTCGATCAGTTCGCGCCCGACAACCTCACGTGGTACAGCCAGCCCGTCACGCTGACATACATGCAGCCCCTGCTGGGTTACAACGCCTTCAAGTGGGACAAAAAGATCGAACCGCACAATTTTGAGAGAGCCAAGCTGGAGTACCTTGAAAACATGGAGAATGTGACCATCTCGGTGGTGGATTTATTCTGGGGGCTGGCAATGGCAAGGCTCAACCGCGACATGGACGCCGCGAACTACGAGAACTCCAAACGCCTGTACCGCATATCCGAGGAGCGCTACAAGATCGGCAGCATCGACCGCGACGAGGTGTTGCAGATGGAACTCAGGGTGCTGACCGACTCTCTGAAGATCAATTCGTCGCAGATAAACTACACTTCGCAAAAGAACCGGCTCGCCTCGTACATCGGCCTGAGGGAAGACACCGACCTCGAACTTGAAATAGATTACAACTTGCCGGGCATAGTGCTCGACTACGACATGGTGCGGGCCACGGCGCTGAAAAACTCGTCGTTCGAACTCAACCAACGGATCGCGCTTTTGCAGGCGGAGCAAGCCATTGCACAGGCCAGGGCAAACCGCGGGATCGACATATCGTTCAACGCGCGCTTCGGGCTGTCGCAGAGCGGAGAGAACGTTTCGAAGGCCTATTCGCATCTGAGTAACCAACAGGTGGCCGGATTCTCGGTGGGCATTCCCATTCTCGACTGGGGGGTGGGACGCGGAAGGGTCAGAATGGCGCAGGCGCAGGCCGAAACCACTCGCTATCGACAGGAACAGGAGATGATCGACTTCGAGCAGAAAATTCTGGTGAAGGTGATGGAGTTCAATGCCCTGCAATCCCAATGCGAGGTGTCGCGCCGCGCCGAGGGGATCGCCATCGAGCGGTTCAAACTTGCCGAAGAGAAGTTCACTCGCGGAACGCTCTCGGTAACCGATCTCAATACCGCACAAGCGGAAATGGACAACGCCCGCAGAGATTACATCTCCAATCTGAGCAACTATTGGAGCTCGTACTTCGAGCTGCGGCAACTTTCGCTCTACGACTACCTATCGGGCACCGACATCGGCGCCGAATTCGACAAAATAGTTGAAAATTGATGAAGCAGATTTTTTTGCTCGCGACTGTGGTGCTGTTGTGTGCCGCCGCGGGATGTAAAGAGAAAACAAAGGAGCAACAGGACTCGAACCTCGCGCGTCAGGCCTTCACCAAGCCGACCAATCCGGTGGAGGTGATGACCCTCGCCGAAAGGGATTTCCACAAGCAGGTGATATCGAACGGCAGACTCGAAGCGCACCGGCGCGCCGTGCTTGCGTTCGCCGCCCAGGGCAGGATCTCGTCGATCGGGGTGACCGAAGGAATGAGAGTCGGGCGAGGGGCGGCTTTGGCATCACTCGATACCGAGGACTCTGCAATTGCGTTGGAAAGGGCGCGGTTGGCATACGGAAAGGCGGAGCTCGACCTGATCGACAATCTGTTGCAATTCAACTATCCGCCCGATGTGGACACCGCCTTGATACCCGATGCGACGATGCGTATAATCTACGTCAGGTCGGGATATCTCGACGCGCGCTTTTCGTTGGAATCGGCACGCCTCTCCTACGAAAACTCTACGCTGAGGGCACCGTTTGCCGGCAAGGTGGCCGACATCAAACAGAAAGTTTACGAGGCCGCCGCGGGCGAATTTTGCACCGTCATCGACGATGAGATCTTCAACGTGCGCTTTTCGGTGCTTGAGACCGAAGTCGGTTTCGTGGGCGTCGGCCAGCCCGTCAAGGTATACTCGTTCAACGATCCGGAAAATATTGTCACGGGGCGCATAACCTCCGTCAATCCGACGATCGACCAGTACGGCCAGATACATGTGACGGCACAGATCGCGGGCAACGGCAGGATGATCGACGGGATGAATGTCCGCGTGATGGCAGAACAGATCGTTCCGCGCCAACTTGTGGTTCCCAAATCGGCGGTGGTGATACGCGACGGCCTTGAGGTGCTGTTCCGTTACGTGAACGGCCGGTCGGTGTGGACCTATGTTCACACCACGGCCTCCAACAGCACCGAATATGTGGTGGCGCCCAACACGGAACGTGGAGCCGATCTGAGTGTGGGCGATGCCGTGATAACGTCGGGTAATCTTAACCTCGGCGACGGGAGCGACGTCGAAATAGCCGCAGGGGAGTAATGTTCCGCGGATTGATACACCGGCCCATTGCGGTCATAATGGTGCTCGTGGCCGTGATGGTCGTAGGTCTGGCGGCCATGAAACTGCTGCCCGTGTCGCTGGCGCCCGATGTCGACATTCCGCAGATCACGGTTCAGGTCTCGGCGCCCGATATGTCGGCCCGGGAGTTGAACAGTTCGGTGATCTCGCCCCTGCGCGGACAACTCACACAGGTTTCGCATCTCGAAAATATCCGCACCGAGGCCAGGAACGGCAGCGGGGTGATCTCGTTGGTGTTCGATTACGAGGGCGATCTGGATTATCTTTTCATAGAGGTCAACGAGAAGATCGACCGTGCGATGGGCGGGCTGCCCGAGGGGTTGGAAAGGCCAAGGGTGGTCAAGGCGCGGGCGTCGGATATTCCGGCGTTCTACGTCAACGTTACCCTCCGCGGGGACGATCCCACGGGGCCGGACGAGGAGGTGAGCCGGCGCTTCATCCAGATGAGTAACTTTGCCTCGCAGGTGATCGCGCGCCGCATGGAGCAGCTGCCCCAAGTGGCGATGGTCGATGTGAGCGGCCTTGTGCGACCCGAGATACTGATCACGCTCGACGCGGCTAAAATGGCGAGCCTCGGTCTCGATGAGAGCGTGGTCGAAGGAGCTCTGAAAGGCGCAAACATCCGGTTGGGCAACCTTACCATACGCGATGGTGAGTATCAGTTCAATGTGCGCTTCGAGGAGAGCATCGCCAGCCGCCAGGATATCGAGAATGTCTGGTTGAAGGTCAACGGCAGGATCTGGCAGGTGAAGGATCTGGCGAGCGTGGTCGAACAGCCTGCACAGCGAAGCGGAATGGTGTTGGCCGACGGAAAGGATGCCGTGACTCTGGCGGTGATCAAACGCTCGGAGGCGCGCATGGCCGACCTGAAGGAGGCGATGGAGGAACTTCTCGGCAGTTTCTCCGGTGACTATTCCGATCTGGAATTCACCGTCACGCGCGACCAGACCGAACTGTTGGATTATTCGATAGGAAACCTTATACAGAACATCTGGATCGGGGCGTTGTTGGCGTGCGTGGTGATATTTCTGTTCATGCAGTCGATGCGTACTTCGGCGCTGATCGTGATCACCATCCCGACGGCTCTGGTGGTGTCGCTGCTCGGGTTCTATGTGTTGGGAATCTCGATAAATATCATTTCGCTGGCGGGGCTTATCATGGGCGTGGGTATGATGGTGGACAACTCCATCATAGTGATCGACAACATAACTTACCATTGGCAGAACGGACGGCGATTGGCAGATGCGGCGGTGGTTGGCACCAGAGAAGTTTTCGCACCGATGCTGTCGAGCGTGCTGACTACCTGCGCGGTGTTCGTTCCACTCGTCTTTTTGAGCGGCATAGCGGGGGCGCTGTTCTTCGATCAGGCGATGGCGGTCACGTTGACGCTGTTCTCTTCGCTTTTCGTCTCGGTGCTGGTCATTCCTGTGTTCTACTACCTGTTCTATCGCCGACAGGAGAGTTTCTCGCGCAACAGGTTTTTGGGCAGGTTGGCCCTGGATCGTATTACGGGACTGTACGAGCGGGTTTTGAAATGGCTTTTCCGGCGCCGGTGGATCATGTGGGCTACTTTCGTGGTGGCGATCGTGGGCATAGTGGCGGTTTTCGTGTTCATACGTAAGGAGCGGCTGCCGGAGCTTTCGCACGACGATTCGTTGGTGCGGGTGTCGTGGAATCAACGCATCACGGCCCGGGAGAACCGACGACGGAGCGAGGCGCTTGTGGCCGATCTGGGCGATCTTGTGAAGCAGTCGACGATCATGGCCGGAGTGCAACAATTCCTGTTGAGCCACACCGACGAGACATCGGTTTCGGAGGCGACGATCTACATCAAAACCGCGGGGACGGACGAGGCCCGACAGGTGGAGGCGCGAACCGCAGCGTGGGTGAGGGAAAACTATCCCGAGGCGGTGTGGTCGGCCAAAACCTCGGGTAACATTTTCGACGCGATATTTTCGAGCGGACAGTCGAAGCTGGCGGCGCATCTGAGGCCCACCGACGGCCGCGCTCCCGAACCTCTCGATGTCAACGCCACTCTGGCGCGCATCGCCGCCGCACTGCCCGACATCGAGATCACTCCCGCCGAATGGGAGGAGTATATCGAGTATGTGGCGCGACCCGAGATGATGACACTGTACGATGTGAGCTACGGCCAGATACTCTCCTCGCTGCAAAACGCCCTGAACGATAATCGCATAACGACACTCTCGCAGGGCAGCTACTCGGTTCCGGTGGTGATCGGCGAAAACAAGAAGGATGCGCGGCAGATGATAGAGGGGAGTTTCATACACACTCCGGGCGGCGATGTTCCGCTGGGGGTTCTTGTGGCTGAGACACGCACCCGCGATCTGAAAAGCATCACCGGCGGACGCGAGGGAGAGTACTACCATCTGGGGCTCGAACTCGCGGACAGGGATGTGCCCGCCACGATGGAGACGATCCGAAGGATAGTGCGGGATGAGAGTCGCTTCGAGGTGGACTTCTCGGGATCCTATTTTTCGGACCGCGCCATGACGAGCGAGCTTACGGTGATACTCGCCATTGCCATTCTGCTGTTGTATTTTATTCTCGCCTCGCAGTTCGAGTCGCTGGTGCAGCCCTTTATCATACTCTCGGAGATCGTGGTCGATATATTCGGGGCGCTGGTCATCATGGCACTTGCGGGGGTGTCGCTGAACCTGATGTCCATGATAGGGCTTGTGGTGATGTGCGGCATCGTGATCAACGACTCGATCCTGAAAGTGGACACCATCAACCAGATCCGCCGCAGCGGCCGAAGTGTTATGTGGGCCGTGATGGACGCGGGACGGCGGAGGCTCAATCCGATACTTATGACCTCGCTGACGACGATCCTCGGGGTGGCACCGTTCCTGGTGCGGGGCGACATGGGATCGGATCTGCAATTCCCGCTCTCCGTTGCGCTGATCGGAGGGATGGTGATCGGCACGCTGGTGAGTATCTTCTTCATACCCATCGCCTACTATGTCATCTACCGGAAGCGATCTTAGAGGGGTAAGGCGTATTTCCGCCTTCTCGGTCATCCTCATCATGGTCGCGCTGATGGTGGTGGGCGGAGCGATGATCCCGTTGCTGAAGATTCAATACACACCGGGCGACAGACGGCAGGGATTCAGCGTGTCGTTCAGTTGGCCGGGTGTGTCGGCCCGTGTGGTGGAGGCCGAGGTGACATCGAAACTTGAGGGGGTGTTGACCTCCATCGAAGGGGTGACAAATATCACCGCCAGGTCGGGCATGGGAGGAGGGTCGGTCTCGCTCGAATTCAAAAAAGGGACGCGCATGGATGCCGCCCGATTCGAGGTGGCCACGCAGATTAGGCAGGTGTACGACAAGTTGCCCGAGGGTGTCGGCTATCCCTCGATCAACATGTCGCTGGGTGGAGGCACCGCGCGCAACATGATGACCTACACGATCAATGCCGACCTGCCGCCGTGGCTGATAGTGAAGTGGGCCGAGGAGAACCTTTCGCCCGCTCTTTCGAGGATCGAGGGGGTGGAAAGTGTCGATATTTCGGGCGCCACGCCGTTCGAATGGATAGTGACGTTCGACGCCGCACTGTTACGCAGGGCGGGGATCTCGACGAGCGATATCTCCAACGCATTCTCATTCTCGGAGAACGAAAATATCGTCGGTAACCTGGTCGAAGGGGGAGAAATGCAGACCATACGTCTGAGCGGTTCGGGCGAAGCGGATCTGGAGAATATCCCCATAAAAAAGGTCGACGGACGCATCTACCGGCTCAGAGATATCGCCACCGTGCAGTACCGCGAGAGTTTGCCCACGACGGCTCAGAGATATCGCCACCGTGCAGTACCGCGAGAGTTTGCCCACGAGTTATTTTCGCATCAACGGCCTCAATACCGTCTACATGAACTTTGTGGCGGCCGAGGGAATCAACACCATCGAGGTTGCGGCCCAAGTCCGGCGGACGCTTGAGGAACTCGCCCCCACCCTGCCGCAAAACTATACTCTCAACCTCACCCAGGACACTTCGGAAGAGCTGAAGGGTGAGTTGAACACTATTCTGTTCCGTTCGGTGCTGTCGCTGTTGATCCTGTTGGGATTCGTGTGGCTGGTGAGCCGTTCGCTGCGCTATCTTGCACTCATAGCACTGTCGATCGTGGTGAATATTCTGGTGGCGGTGATATTCTACTATCTGTTGGGGGTGGAGATACAGCTCTACTCGCTGGCGGGGATCACCGTGTCGTTGGGCATCATCATCGACACTTCCATCGTGATGATCGACCACTTCAGCTACTACCGCAACCGGCGGGTGTTCACCTCGATCCTCGGGGCGCTGCTCACCACCATCGCCGCGCTGCTCGTGATATTCTTTCTGCCCGACCAACAAAAAGCCAACCTCATCGACTTCGTGTGGGTGATAGTCATCAATCTTTCGATCTCGGTGGTGATCGCGTTCCTGTTCATACCCTCGCTGCTCGAAAAGGTGCCCATTCGCAGCAAAGGAGTGGTGCGTACCCGCACGAGAGGCAAGAGGCGGCTGGCTCGTTTTTCGCGCCGCTACGAACGCTTCATCGCCTGGGGCCGGGGGCACAGATGGATCTTTATAGTGCTGCTTATCTTCGGATTCGGCCTGCCCGTTCATCTGCTCCCCGCCGAGCTGGGAGACAGGAACGAACCCGCGAGCAGAGAGAAGACTTTCGTGAAACTGTACAACAAGACGATAGGCGGCTCGTGGTACCAGAACAACAAGGAGATCTTCGAGACGGCACTCGGAGGATCGTTCCGTTTTTTCAGCAAGGGTTACCGCCCCGACTACTTCTCCAGATCGCCCGAGCCGCGCAAGAGCATAACAATGACGGCCGGAATGCCCGAAGGTTGCACGGTGCATCAACTGGACGAGATAATGAGGGCGATGGAGAACTACCTGAGCCGGTACGACCAGATAGACATGTACGAAACCAACGTCTCGTCGTACGACTACGGGGGGATAACGATCAACTTCAAAAAGGAGTTCGAGAACACCACCTTCCCCGTACTGCTGTTCGATGAGCTCACGAGTCAGGCCCAGAGCTACGGCGGAGCCAACTGGTATATACGGGGTGTGCTGCCCGACCAGTATTTCTCCAACTACGTGGGAGGAGGAGGCCGCGGATACAGAAACCACGGGATCATGATTCGGGGCTACAACTACGACATGCTGTACCGCTACGCCACGGCACTGGTCGACTCGCTCAACACGGACGGACGGGTGAGCGATCCGGGAATATTCGCCGACCGGAACTATTTCACCCCCGCCAATGAGTTCTTCATCGACTTCGACCGCGAAAAGATCGCCCGCACGGGTATCAATGTCGGCGGCTACGTGGGGGTGCTGCAAGAGCGACTCTATCAGGGAGCGATCGGCAGTGTGTTCGACGGCCAGGAGGCTACGCAGGTCGTTTTGGTCTCCTCGGAAACGGAGACTTTCGACCGTTGGCACATACAGCACGACATGGTGGAGGTGGACAGCGTCCTTACCCGCCTCAATGATATAGGAGAGATCACCCCGCGACGCTCGGGCAACGACATCGTGCGCGAGAATCAGGAGTATATACTCGTGGTGGGATTCAATTACGTCGGGGCTTACGAGCTGGCCGACCGACGCGTCGAGCGCAACATCGAGATGATGAACGAGAGGGTGTTGCCCATCGGATACAAGGCCGAAAGGTCGAGCGGCGGCTATTGGATGACCGCGCGCGACAACTGGCGAATGGCGGCGCTGCTGCTGCTTGTGATAGTGATAATCTACACACTCTGCGCCATCGTTTTCGAGTCGCTGCGAAAGCCGTTCGTGGTTCTGCTTCTGATCCCCGTCGGGTTCATAGGGCTGTTTCTGACCTTCGCCGCGGGCAAGTTCACCTTCGATCAGGGGGGATTCGCCTCGATGGTGATGATGTGCGGGATCGTGGTCAACGCGGGGATCTACATAGTGAGCGAGTATAACACCATCAGGCGTGCCCGACCCGGAGTCTCCCCTGTGGCGATCTATGTGAGAGCCTATAACCGCAAGATCATACCCACGCTGCTGACGATCGTCTCGACGGTGTTGGGACTTATTCCGTTCCTGTTCGACGGCAACGACAATGTGTTCTGGTTCGCCTTTGCGGTGGGAGTGATGGGTTCGATGCTTTTTTCGGTCATTGCACTGGTAATCTGGCTGCCGATATTTTTTCCCTTCGAAACAGACAAAATGGCTGCCGAGTCGCGCGTTTTTTAAGGGAAAATGATTTATCTTTGCTCGCGTTGCTTTTTTAATTTTAATCCCTAATTCTTAACCAATGAAAAAAACAATTATCCTACTGTCATTTTTGCTTGCGCTGTCCGGAAGTGTTCTTGCGGGCAATTACGACAATTTTCGAGTCGCGGTCTACGTCACCGTTCAGGATGTGAACCGCATGTCGGATCAGGCAGCTCTGGAAGCCACCTGGGCCGATTTTACAAAAAATCTCAAAGTCGACAAGGTCTATCTCGAAACGTTCCGCGACATGACTTTCGTCGACGAGGCCGCGCTTCAGACTGCGATACGTTTCTTTGCCTCGAAGAACGTCGAGACTATGGGCGGCATCACCTACAACTTCTCGGGCGGAACACGCATGCGCTGGGAAACGGTATGTTACAGCAATCCCGAACACCGGGCGATCGTCAAGAAAGTTGCCGAACTGACGGCCAAGTATTTCGACGAGTTCGTGCTGGACGACTACTACTTCACCAACTGCAAGTGTGATCTGTGCATCAAGGCGAAGGGCGATCGGAGCTGGTCGGAATTCCGCACCAAGCTGTTGGACGACGCGGCCAGAGAGCTGATCGTCGGCCCGGCCAAAGCGGTCAATCCCAACACAAAAGTGATTGTCAAATACCCCAACTGGTATGAACATTTCCAGGGTCTGGGCTTCGACCTGGAGCACGGCCCCTACACTTTCGACGGAGTTTACACCGGAAACGAAACACGCAATCCCGAAGGAGAACAGCACCTGCAGCCCTACGAAAGTTTCGCTATACAGAAGTATTTCGAAAACCTGCGCCCGGGACACAATCGCGGCGGTTGGGTGGACACCGGCGACATGGCATATCTGGATATGTTCCCCGAGCAGTTGTGGATGACCCTGCTGGCGAAATCGCCCGAGATCACCCTTTTCAACTACGGGTCGATGCGCGCACCGATGCAGTCTCCGATGCGTCCGCCGATGCCGCGCCCGTGGGAGAATGAAAAGACCACTTTCGATCTGGCCGATATGAAGAAAGTCTCGGCCACGCGCGGAGTCGACAATCCCACCTGGGGTCGCGTTGCGGAATACTCCTTCGAGCAGGTCGACAAAATGTTGGGCGCGTTGGGAAATCCCCGCGGCGTAATCTCCTACAAACCGTTCCATTCGATCGGCGAGGACTTCCTCATCAACTATATGGGTATGGCGGGTATGCCGATGGAGCTGACCTCGACGTTCCCCGAAGAGGCGAAGCTGATCTTCCTTTCGGAGACCGCCAAATATGATCCCGACATCGTGGCACGGATCAAAAAACAGCTCAACGCAGGCAAGGATGTGATGATCACCTCGGGTCTTTTCCGCGCGCTTCAGGGTAAAGGCATCGAGGATATCGTCGAGATGACCTACACAGACCGCAAAGCCGACGTGGAGACTTTCGTTGTGGGCCGCGGACGCTATCAGGCCGACGCGAAGATCAAGATCCCGCAGTTTACATATCACACCAACGACTCGTGGGAGGATATCACCTCGCTCGACTACGGCAACGGATGGCCGGTGCTGCAACAGATAGCCTATTCGAACGGCAACATGTTCGTGTGGGTCGTGCCCGAAAATTTCAGCCATACCTACGCCCTGCCCGCCGAGGTGCTCAACCGTCTGCGCAGCATACTTTCATACGACGTTCCCGTGCGGATCGAAGGCCCCTCGCAGGTGGCGCTGTTCACCTACGACAACGACAGTTTCGTGGTCGAGTCGTTCCACCACGAACCCGTCACGATCAATGTCGTGACCCAGCAGGCGTCGGCGTCGATACAGGATGTGGTGACGGGACAAAAATATGAAGGAACCGCCGGACGCGGCGACCGCGTTTATGGCCGTACTTCCGAAGATGTAACCCGCTATCAGGTGGTTATTCCACCCCACTCCATCGCAGGGTTTAAGATCAGCCGCTGATCGGATTATACCTGTTAAAAGAACGACCCCGCCGGTGTACATTCCGGCGGGGTCGTTTTAGTTGCTGTCGATGTCGCGATCTCAAATCTCAACCGCGGTCATCAAAGGCATATCGGCCGAAGAACCTCCGACGAGAACCTCTATCCTGCCGTTCTCAAGCTGCCAGCCGTTGGTCGCTTCGTCCCAGTAGCGCAACTCGGCCACGGGAACTTCAAGAGATACGGTTTTGGTTTCGCCCGCGGCGAGGGTCACGCGGCTGAATGCTTTCAACTCTTTTGCAGGCCACTCCACCTTCGCGTCGATACGGCGAACGTAAAGCTGAGCAACCTCGTCGGCCTCCATAGCTCCTTTGTTGGTCAACTCGAAGTCGATGCGGATGGTTTCGCCCGGTTTGTAGCTGCCCTTGTCGGTGCGGATGCCGGCGTATTCGAAATCGACATACGACAGACCGTAGCCAAACGGATACATCACCGGCGCGCCCTTGGTGTCGAACCAACGGTATCCGACCAACAATCCTTCCGAGTAGTATGCCTTGGGAGAAACGCGCTCACGGAACGCATTCTGGCCCTCGATGTCGCGACGGTATTGGGTAGCGAAAACGTCACCGTCCGTAACCACCTCCTGCGGGAAATTACCCAACGCGTAGGCGGGCGAATCTTCCAACTTGATGGGGAATGTGAAAGGAAGTTTTCCCGACGGGGCGATCTTGCCCAAAAGTACATCGGCCAGAGCGTGTCCGCCCTCAAGTCCGTTCCACCACGCCTGAACTATGGCTTTCGATTTTTCGTTCACAACCCTCAGATCGCACGGGCCTCCCGACACGATCACCGTAACGACGTTGGGATTGACTGCCACAAGCTCCGTCAGGATCGCGTCCTGGCTAACGGGCAGCATGATGTCGCGGCGATCAGAACCTTCGGTCTCGATGGTTTTGTTGGTACCGGCAAAGAAAAGTACTATGTCCGCAGCACGGGCGGCGGCGAGAGCTTCGGCCAAAAGTGTGGCGTCGGGAGCTTCGTCGATCGTGGCGGCATAAGCAGGGTCGGTCTCGACATAGTTGCCGCGCCCCATACGGCCACGGAAATTCTTGTACCCCTGGGCGTAGATTATCTCGGCATCAGCGCCGACACGGTTTTGCAATCCCTGCAACGGAGTTATTTCATAGGGGGTTTTCGCACCGGCACCCACACCTCCCGCCGCAGTCGTGGCCACGGCGTTGAGTCCGACGACTGCGATCTTTTTAACTTTCGCAATGTCGATTGGCAGAGCGGCTTCGTTCTTGAGCAGCACGATCGACTTTGTGGCCACCTGGTAGGCAACCTGTTGTTGCTCTTTCTGCGAGATGGTGACCGAATTGGCCTGCTCGTCGGAGATCGGCTCGATGGCAAAACGCAGGCGGAGTATCTCGCGTACCTTGTCGTCGACCACCGATTCGGGCAAACGACCTGCGCGAACCGAGTCGATCAACGCGGGGCCGAAGTAGTTGTCGCCCGTCATCTGGACATCCAATCCGCCCAAAGCGGCGCCCATCGTGCTGTGGGTGCCACCCCAATCGGAGACGGTCATTCCGCGGAAACCCCACTCGCCGCGCAGGATCTCGTTGTTGAGATGGTTGTTCTCCGAGCCGTAGTATCCGTTCACTTTGTTGTACGCGGGCATCACGGCCATCGCCCCACCCTCTTTGACGGCTGCTTCGAAAGCCTTGAGGTATATTTCGCGCATGGGCCGCTCGTCGATGATCACATCGACCGTTCCGCGGTTGGTCTCCTGATTGTTGAGCGCGTAGTGTTTGAGACATGCGGCTGTTCCGGCGTCCTGCATCCCCAGAGTGAAACCAACGGCGAGAATGGCGTTCAGTGCGGGGTCCTCGCTAAAGTATTCGTAGGTGCGGCCACCGACCGGCAGGCGCTGGATGTTCATTGCCGGGCCGAGGATGATATCTTTTCCGCGACGGCGGGCTTCGGTACCCAACGCGTTGCCGTAGGCGTAGGCCAGATCGCCCGACCATGTAGCCGCAAGAGCCGAACCGGTCGGATAATAGGTACCGTAGTCGTTGTCCCAACCCAGCGGGCGAAAACCGTCGCCGAGTTCTTCGCGAACAGCAAACGGCCCGTCGGCATATTTGATGTCCTGAATACCCAGACGGGGAACCCCCTCGGAGGACATGATGGTTTTGCTGTGCAGCATCTCCACCTTCTCTTCGAGACTCATCTGTGCGATGATCCCGTCGATCTTTTTGTCATTCACGGTGAGTTTCTCCTGAAGAGTGGTTTGAGTTTTGCATGCCGCGACGGCAGCGATTGCGATCAGCAGCGCGGCGCTCTTGGTAAAAATTTTCATCGGTTTGTTTTATAGTTTATTAGTGTATGTAGCCAACCTGCAATGTTAGCAAAAATTCGCGACATACGCAAACGGGCCAACCGCCAGTGCAATTTGAACGATTTTTATAACTTTGCATCCCGAAGTGATCATAAAATCATGCGAAAACTGACAACCGGCGAACTCGGCAGGCCGACAGAGTGCCAAGTGCGCGAACTGCCGCGGATTCCCGTTGTGGTGGTGCTCGACAATGTGCGTTCAATGAACAACGTGGGGTCGTTTTTCCGCACCTGCGACGCGTTTGCCGTCGAGCGACTGGTGCTGTGCGGCATCACAGGCACACCGCCCGACCGCGAGATACACAAAACCGCCCTCGGGGCCGAACAGACTGTCCCGTGGACATATTTCCCGAGAACCGAAGAAGCGGTGCGTGAATTGTGCGAGGCGGGATACACGGTCGTTGCCGTCGAGCAGGTTTCGGGAGCGGTCGAACTCGACAGGTTCCGCCCCGATGAGGCGAAAAAATATGTTCTCGTTTTCGGCAACGAGGTGGATGGCGTATCCCAGGGCGTGGTAGACATGTGCGCCGACGCCATCGAGATACCGCAGGCCGGAGCCAAACATTCGCTCAACGTTGCGGTGAGCGGCGGAGTGGTGTTGTGGCCATTTTTTTGCACCTTCCGGAAACTGTTATAACTTTGCCGTCGGTAATCCTACATTAGCTGAAGATGTCGACAGAAACAAAGCTGCGTCCGGTGACGACCCACCGGTTGATGGAAATGAAACAGCGGGGCGAGAAGATCGCCATGCTCACCGCATACGACTACTCCACCGCCCGGATCATGGACGAGGCGGGAATGGATGTGATCCTGGTGGGCGACTCGGCCGCCAACGTGATGGCGGGCTTCGACTCGACGCTGCCCATTACGCTCGACAACATGATCTACCACGCTAAAAGTGTGGTGCGCGCCGTGAAACGTGCCCTCGTGGTCGTAGACCTTCCGTTCGGCACATATCAGGGCAACTCGAAGGAGGCGCTCGCCTCGGCCATCCGCATAATGAAAGAGACCGAAGCCGCCGCCGTGAAACTCGAAGGCGGCCTCGAAGTGATAGAGTCGGTGCAGAGGATACTCTCGGCGGGTATTCCCATCATGGGCCATCTGGGCCTCACACCGCAGTCGATCCACCAATTCGGCACATACAACGTCCGTGCGCGCGAAGAGGATGAAGCCGCAAAACTTATCGACGACGCCGCGCTGTTGGAACGTGCGGGCTGTTTCGGAGTTGTGCTCGAAAAGATCCCCGCGGCACTCGCCCGTCAGGTGTCGTCGTCGCTGCGCATTCCCACCATCAGTATCGGCGCGGGAGGAGGATGCGACGGACAGGTGCTTGTGATGCACGACATGCTGGGGATCAACAACGAATTCTCGCCTCGTTTTCTGCGCCGTTACGCCGACCTGTACGGCGTGATGACCGAAGCTTTCACACACTACATCGGCGATGTAAAAAGCGGCGCCTTTCCCGACGAAACGGAGCAGTACTAATCATTCGATCTCCCGCTTTTGGGGATGTAGAACACGTAGCCGTAGTGGGATCAGGTGTTCTTCGTCACGGCGACCCGGCCGCCCGTACCGCAATGTCCATGGAAATTAGGTAACATAGTGTCGTTTTAGCGCCATAAAAATAGCGCAAATCGGACGATAATTGCTATCTTTACACCCTATCAGAACACTATCCTTATGAACAGAGACATTTCACGTTTTCGTTTTTACCGATATCGGTGGGCGTTTAGTGTGCTGGTAATCATGAAAATAAACAACCATAATGCCGAGTTACGGATTTAGTTACAGGTCCAGCACGCGTAGAGGGACGTGTGTTGGCAAGTTGTACTTGCGTGTAATCCATGGAGGGGAGTCACGCAGTATCACTACCTCCTATGTTCTGTACCCGAACGAGTGGGACTTCAGGGGCCACCACCTGCTCATTCCAGGCCGTCGCACGGCACGTACGTTAGAGCTGAGAGAGATCGACCGTTCGATGCGGTGTGACCTTCGGCGGCTGGATTCCGTGGTTTGTCGTTTGGAGAGAGAAGGCAGACCATATACCGTTGGCGACATTATGTCCGGTTACCGGTCGTCCCTGGCTGCCTACACGCTCGTCGGTTATACCGACCGTTTGTCGGCAGAGATGGATCGCCGCGGCTATCACCGCAGGGCCAAGGCGTATCGTACGGCATGCGGTCGTCTCTGCGGTTTTGCAGGCATAGACAATTTGAGCTACGAGCATATCACGCCGTCGTTGTTGCTGGATTTTCAGCACAGTCTTCGTTCGGAAGGTCTGAGCATGAACACGATCTCGTTCTATATGCGTACTCTTCGTTCGATATATCACAAGGCGATCTCGGATGGTTGTATTCCGCGCAGGGAAGACAATTTGTTCGAGGGAGTTTACACGGGCGTCCCCCCGACCCGCAAACGCTCGTTGAACCGAGACGAGCTCTCCGTTCTTTCCGCATTCGATCCCACCACTGTGTCAGCGGAGCCTTCGTGGTCGGGGAGATCGACGCAGCCTGTTCTGCCGGATCATCTGGGACAGTCGCTGGCTATGTTTTTGTTTTGTTATCACGCGCGCGGAATGTGTTTCATCGACATGGCTAATTTGAAGAAGAGCGATCTGAGTGGAGACGTGCTCCGCTACCGCCGACACAAGACAGGCCAGTCGATCGAGTTGAAGGTGCTTCCGGCTATGCGCCGTATAATAGATTGGTTTGCCCCGCTCACTGCCGACCTTCCGTATCTTTTTCCGGTGATCTCGGCCCCCGATAAAGATCCGCGTCTTCAATACGAGAGCGGACTGAGGCTCCAGAATCTTCGTTTGAAGACGATCGCCCGTTATTGCGACCTGCCGGAACAGCTCTCGACCCACGTTGCGCGCCACTCATGGGCAACAGTAGCACGAAATGCGGGATTGCCGCTGGCGGTTATCTCGGAAGGACTTGGCCACGCAAACCAACACACCACGGAGATCTATCTTGCCTCGCTGGAACGCTCGGTCATCGACCTTGCTTCGATGATGGTTTCGGATGCGATAGACCTTATCCGCCCTCACAGACCCAAGCGTGTGGGCCGTCATACCCTGAGTGGCCCTGAATCGGGAGTAGTACCCGGCAGCCTTCTTCACGCAGTGCCTGATTATGCGGCGTGCCGTTGAGCGAGAGACCGGAATTCCAGTCTTTTACTCTTATTTTTCGATACGGAGCTGATTCTGAATATGCTTGTTGCAGCACGAACAATCCAAATCGTGCTCGATATGGCAAAGATCTCTCTTGAAGGTCTGACCACAGACCAACTATCGGAAATAATCCGTGGGCCGGTGCGTGATGAAATAGGGAGTCTCCGACCGCACAAACAAAATCCCGATACGGAGTACCTGTCCGGGAAAGAGGTGTTGGCGCTTCTCTCAAAATCGGCTCATCCACATTGTGGAGTTGGGAAAAGAGCGGCTACATCTCGCATCCCCCGGCGCCCAGCCCGGTCTCGGTAGTTCCGTGCGAAAAGTACGTCATCTCTCGTTGCCCTTTTATCTATCCTCGGCGAGAAACAATCGACCGATAGACTAATATTTCGCTAAAACACAATCGTAAACGTAACCTTGTCCCCGGTATTGGAAGTTAGTCGTAGCGAGCCACCGTGGAGCCGCATTATCTGGCGCGAGATACTCAGGCCGATCCCCGTGCCGTCCTTTTTGGTCGTGAAAAACGGCGTGAAGATGTTTTCGACGATCTCGGCGGGGATGGCTCCTCCATTGTTGCTTATGTCGATGATGATGTTTTCCGACTCGTCGATGCGGGAGGATATTTCTATGCGGGGATTTTCGCACCCCGCCACGGCCTCCACCGTATTTTTTATCAGGTTGATGGCTACCTGCGTGATCTGGCCTTCGTCGGCGTAGAGTAGCGTGTCATCCGGCTTCACCGACAGCGAAATTTCTACGCCGCGACCAACCTCTTGAAGAGCCACCGCCCGCTCCAGTATCGGCATAAGCAGGAACGGATTCTTGTCCGGGACGGGGATATTGGTGAACTTGCGGTACGATTCGACGAACGAGATGAGGTTCTTGCTCGTAGTGTTGATGGCTTCGAGCCCCTTTGCTATTACTCCGTCCTTGTTCAGTCGTATGAGCGTATTGCTCAGCGAAGTGATGGGTGCAAGAGAGTTCATGATCTCGTGGGTCAGGACACGGATCAGCCTCATCCACGATTCGAGCTCCTTTTCGGCCAACTCGTTGTCGATATCGCTGATAGCGATGAGTTTCATGGGCTTTCCTCTCAACGTCACCGCAGACGCAGTGAGTGATACGGCCACCTCTCCTTTCTCGTTGTGGAATGTGAGCCCGCGTTTCTCGCCCGGCTCGATTGCTTTCATTGCCTCGCCGATCGCCGGGTCGATGGGATGGGTCTGGCTGATGTGCGTGAACACGGGGAGACTGAAAATCCGGAGCGCCTCGCCATTGACCTGATAGACGCCGCC
>QMCE01000003.1_pt1 | contig 90841 bp, 67 predicted proteins | sample 1821851 | NCBI WGS metagenome assembly QMCE01 (sample SAMN09453174, study PRJNA476694) | Termite gut metagenome, whole genome shotgun sequencing project. | isolation source: worker | host: Odontotermes sp. | place: South Africa:Pretoria | collected 2016-01-28
AAAGGTAACTTTGGATCACGGGGAAACGTTTGGACTGTTGCCAAAAACACAGTCGAGAAGGGTTTGCAGTACGCATACCGCGATCGCAAAAACAAAAAGAGGACTTTCCGCAGCCTCTGGATACAGCGTATCAACGCCGGCGCCAGAATGCACGGATTGACCTATTCGGAATTCATCGGAAGGCTCGCCAAAAAGGAGATCGCTCTCAACCGCAAGGTGTTGGCCGACCTCGCGATGAACCATCCGAAGGCGTTCGAAGCCGTTATAAAGCAGGTTAAATAAGCACGCTCGCTCCCGCTCTTCGAGCGGGAGCGGTTTTTTTTCGAAGAATCGACTGTCTAATTCTCAAAAAATGAAAGTTATGAAACGTATTTTCTTAGTCATCGTTTTGTGTGCGGCTTCTTTTGCCGCCAGCGCCCAAAACTCGGGCGATGTGAAGATGCTGGAATTCGAAGTGGGTTTGGGCGGCAACATCGGTACCAGCAAAATTTGGAATCACACCCCCATGCCGGGTTTCACTCTTTTCTATCTGGAGCCTCGTCTCAATATTCCGCAAAGCCCTCTCGACGTGGCGTTGCAGGTCTCGATGGGAGTATCGGTGAAAGGCTATGGAACAGCGGAATACCCCGGAGGCCGTTATAGGGACGAATGGAAGGCGAACTACAAGCCCACGCTCGTCGCTTTCGCCGACTACAACTGGCGTCTGTGGGATCGCACCTCGCTGTTCGCGGGTCTCGGGCTCGGTATGGCGATGGTCGATGTCGATTATCCCGACAGTGGCGGTGGAGGCGGCTTCAGCGACCGCTCGATGATCCTCAATCCCCGCGTCGGCGCCGAGTTCTGGAACCACCTTCGCGTGACGTTCGAATATAAATTGATGAAAAAAGATTACTCCTATTTCGGATTGAGTATCGGTTGCGCGTTCGGAGGCGGTTGGAAATAACGACCCTCCACATCTTTCCGACTATCACAAGCCGTCTCCGTTCCCCGGAGGCGGTTTTTTAATGCTATCCCGAAGGAATGTGAGGTGGTGTTCGGGTGTTATTTTTTTGCCGACCCCCAAGGATACAAAGAAAAAGTTGTATCTTTGTGTTACAAAATATAAGAGAGTGACAACTCTTTTTTCTTGATGGTAAACTCGCGCCCGCCATTTTTGGCGGTGTTTGTATCCTGAAGAAAGATTGCCAACTCGAAGCGTGTCATGGCACTAACTGTGTCTTGACAACTTCGGGCGTGGGCAGTTTTCGGGATACAGGCTCGCGAGGCCGACCATCAAGAGGGCTGTTCCACGTCCTTTTTCATTTAGGGGCGTGAAATGTGAAACTTAAAACGCCTCAAAACCATGACAACAACAAAACGTCCTTTCGAAGGAGCCTGGGATGTAGCAACGCTCGAGTATCGTGCCTGCGGAGATTGGCAAATCGAAGCCAAATTCGGGCCCGACGAATGGTCGATCGGATTCTTGGCAGACGGCAGATACCTCGACATTTTTCGTCCCGAAGATGACAGGGAATCGGGAGTCTGGACTTTCGACGAGACCACGGGGATTATTACCGTCAGGTACGACCGCGGATCGGAGTGCACTACATCGAAATACGCTTTCGACGAGACCACCGAGGGAGTGTATCTTTATACTGCCAACGACGAACGCCATATCCGTCCCGACCGCGACACAATTATCGCCCATCATGCCCACACAAGGCAAAAGTTGATCGGGGCATAAATAAAGAATAAAAAGCGGGAAGAATAGAATTGTAGCCTCGCATCTTCGATGCTCGTTTGCCGTCGGTTTTAACCGTTTTTTTCGAGGGTTTCAACCCTCGGTGGAAAAAAATTCCTTGTAAGATATTGCCGTCGGTTTTAACCGACGGAAGAGAGAAGGGGCATCCCTCCTGTGGGCTTTAGCCCAACTCAAAACAGGGGGAAATTGGGCTAAAGCCCGGGGGGGGTGAGAGTTTTTTTGTCCTTTGGCTAAAGCCAACGGCAATTATTTACAAGGAATTTTCTTCCCACGGAGGCTTGAAAGCCTCCGGACTATCAGCCGAACAATGTGTCGGAACGAGATTAAGCGTAGACGAAGAAAGCCGTTCCCGGTCGGGAACGGCTTTTCCATTCGATATTCGGCGATGGCCGGTCTGTCTTATTCGTAGATCCAGAACCTTGCGTCGAAGTGTACATAGATGGCGATGTCGCCTTCTCCTTCGGGACAGGCGATCGTCATCCCGGTATGGGTGTTGGCGTTATTGTTCCATTCGCCCTGATATATCTCAAAGTGAACGCCATCACCGGCTACTCCGTCGAAAGTGATGACGATATTGCCACCTTCCAAGGTTACGAATGCGTCGCCGATGTCGGTGTGAGCCTCCTCAACGACCATATCGAGTTTGATAGTTTCACCTGCTACGAGAGCGGCACGATCCAAAACCGCGTAGCAGAAAACAGGATGGTCTTTTTCGCTGTTCGGATTGAACACGCTGAGAGCTTCGGTAGCGTCGTTGGTCAAAGTTACAGACTCCCACACCGGGCCGAGAACGGGTTCTCCCACGGGAACGGGAATGTTAACGACGACGGGGCCTTCGTTGAATGCAAAGGCTTCTTCACCCCACTGCGCACCTGCGTTGGGAGCAACGTCGAAATAGAGGTCTTCAAGAGGTTCCCATTTCTCAGCTTCTTCTTCGCTGGCAAATACTTCACGGAAAAAGTACGAGCCCTTACCGCTGAACTCGGTAAAGTCGATCCATACCTGACCGTTCACGTCGGTGGAAAGAGTGGCCATCAATTCGCCCTTTTTCACGTCGTAGAGTTCGAAAGAGAACTCACCTTCGGCTGCGGGACGAGTTTCGTCTTCGGCGATCTGCACGACCTTGCTGAAACCGATCATTTGGCCATTGCCTCCGCGGGTCGTCTGCGAATCTTGGGCGGAGAAAAATTCCCCTTTACCGCACGCGGTGAAAAGGAGTGCTACCGCCATCAATGATGTAAAAAATCTCATTGGATTAGTGATTAATAAAATACTTGCGCCTCCACTTCATGGCTATCGGCTTCTCCATTTTGTCAGAATGATTTTTTCGGGGAATACATCGCAAAGATAAATAAAAATCATATTTGCAAATTACATTTCGAATAAAAATATTATTCAATTTATCCTCCGGTACTTTTCGATGCTTCGTTTGATGGATTAAGCACTATATTTGCATTGTGTAAACGTTTAATCAACGTAATGATCATGGAAGAAAAAGTAATGAAAGCTCTTGCCGCCGGGCCGAAAAAGGCGGGCGAGATAGCGACCGAAACGGGCCTCGCGAAAGCCGATGTCGACAAGGCTATTAAAAGGCTCGTGGCCGAAGGGCGCGTCGACTCTCCGAAACGCTGTTATTACGGTATAAAAGCATAAAAAACCGAACCGTGCCATGAAAACGATAAAATGCGTGGGTATGCTCACCTCGGGGGGCGACTCGCCGGGAATGAACGCGGCCATACGTGCCGTCACCCGCACCGCCATCTACAACGGCCTCAAAGTAAAGGGCGTAATGCGAGGCTACAAGGGCCTGATCGACGACGAGATCGTCGATTTCCGCACCAATAACGTCTCCAACATAGTCAAGCAGGGCGGAACCATTCTCAAGACCGCGCGCTCCAAGGAGTTCGAGACCAAAGAGGGGCGGCGCCGGGCGCACGAGAACATGCTCCGCCACAAGATCGACGCCCTCGTGGTGATCGGTGGTGACGGCTCGCTCACGGGTGCGAGAATATTCGCCGCCGAGTACGACATCCCCGTCGTAGGGCTTCCCGGCACCATCGACAACGACCTCTACGGCACCGACACCACTATCGGGTACGACTCGGCGCTCAACACCATCATGTGGGCGGTCGACCGCCTCAGGGACACCGCGTCGTCGCACGAAAGACTCTTTTTTGTCGAGGTGATGGGGCGCAACGCCGGTTTTCTGGCCCTCGACGGCGCTATCGCGACGGGAGCCGAGGCGGCCATCATCCCCGAGATCGCGACCGAGGTCGACCAGTTGGCCGAGCTCATAGAGAACGGGTTCCGCAAGGACAAGAATTCGAGCATCGTGCTGGTGGCAGAGAGCGAGACCACGGGCGGCGCGATGGGCATGGCGGCGAGGGTCAAAAAGGAGTACCCCCAGTTCGACAGCCGCGTCACGATCCTGGGCCACATCCAGCGCGGGGGTTCGCCCACGGCCTACGACCGCATCATAGCCTCGCGCATGGGGCAGGCGGCCGTGGAGGCTTTGTTGGACGGCCAGCGCAACATTATGATCGGCATCGACAACGACCAGTTGGTGCATGTTCCCTTCTCGCAGGCCATTCGCGACGACAAGCCCATCGACCGCGGACTGTTGCAAACCGTCAAAATCCTCTCGATATAATAATTGCCGTCGGTTTTAACCGACGGATAAGAGAAGCAACAAAAATCCGGGCTTTAGCCCAACTCATGTGTTATGGATATCGCACGACAAAAACGCGATGAGAACATCGCCGAATACATACTCTACATCTGGCAGTTGGAAGACCTGCTGAGAGCCCTGCGGTTCGACCCCCGCGCGGTGTTCGAAGCATTGGTCGCTCCGCGCGAGGGCACCGACGAATGGAAGCTCTCGGCGCTCGAGTGGTACATGGAGATCGCCGAACTTTTGACCGCGGAAGGCAAGGCCGAGGGCGGCCACCTCGACCACACGCTACACCTGATCGGCGAGATGAACGACCTGCACGCAATGCTCTTGGAGCAACCCGTGGGACGGGGTTATCGCGAACTCTTCGCGCGTCTGGCTCCGGCGTTGCCCGCCCTGCGCACGACTCTGGGCCGTGACGATGTTTCGGATATCGAGCTTGCTTTCAGAGCGTTGTACGCCGCGATGCTCTATCGGATAAAAGGAGTGCGCGCTGAGATCACAGGCGAGGTTGTGGAACTCGTTTCGCCCGTAGTCGCCACTCTCTCCGACATGTACCACAAGGTCGAGCGGGGCGAGATCGACATTTATAAAGACAACGATCAGTGATTTTTTAACTTTGCATTTTCTTAGAAGACAGTAATTCGAAATAAAAACCGTACCTTTGGTGCGGTTTTTTTACCGAAATCCCCCTAACCATTAAACTAAAGAAGAGTTATGAAACCTATTTTCAAATTGCTGTTAGCGATCGCGATGATCGGAGGGGCGCCGACTATGCTCCCCTCCTGCGGGGGAGACGAACCGGTCGACGACCAGGTCGACAAAACCGCGCTGAACAGCGCTATCGCGACCGCCGAGGCGCTCACCGCGGCCGACTACACGACCGAATCGTGGGCCGCTCTCGTGTCGGCCTTGAGTGCGGCTAAAGCGGTGGCGCGTGATCCCGGCGCGACCGAGAGCGAGGTAGCCAAGGCGCTGTCCGACCTCAACACCGCCCGGGGCAATCTGGTTCCGCGCACCGACGGCCCCGACCCAACAGATCCTTACGCCGATCTGGCCGCCTACGATCCTCTGATAAGCTACGTCGACTTTGCAGCCAACCCCGGCTTCAAATTGGGATTGGCCGTCGAGCCCGTGTCGTCGTTAGTGAACGCGGGAACCACGCGCGATATCGTTCTCGAGAACTTCAACGAGGTGGTGGCCGGTAACGCCATGAAATACGCCTCGGTGGTCAGCGACGGCGGCACGATGAACTTCTCGGACGTGACCCGGTTGGTCGCCGCGGCTCGCGATGCGAACTTGAGCCTCTACGGCCACACGCTGGTGTGGCACTCCCAGCAACGGCGCGGATACCTCAACGGCCTCATAGGCCCGAAGGTTCAACCGACCTCGCCCGATTTCGGAGCGTATGCCCTGAAGATGACCAACACGGAGGTTAAGACGGATAACTACCTTACCCAGATCATGTATACTCTCTCCGGCTTTCTGACCGAGGGAACGACATATACTCTGAAATTCAAGGCCCGCGCAACCGTTGCCTGCGAGCCCGAGGTTTTCCTCATGTCGACCGTTTCGGGTGCCGCCCAGAACTATCCCGGAACCGTGGCGATAGGAACGGAATTGGCCGAGGTGAGCATCCAGGTCACTCCCACCCACGGTCAGATCGACCGCTTCTCCTTCAATATAGGGAAATTTCAGACGACGATCCTTTTAGACGACATTTCATTGACGGCCGAGGGTTCCGACGAAAATCTGATACTCAACGGCGACTTCGAAAACGGCAACATCAACGGCTGGTCGAGTTGGCAAAGCGCCGCGGCGCTCTCGGTAGAAGGCAGCGACCCCGTCGAAATGACCGCCGAGGAGAAGCGCGAGATATTGACCGACGAGCTCGAGCGCTGGATCAAAGGCATGATGGAGGCCACGGGCGGCTACGTCAAGGCGTGGGATCTGGTCAACGAGGCAATGTCCGACACCGCCCCGTGTCCCATCAGGACCGATCCCGGAAACGAGCCGGGCAGCTTCTACTGGCAGGATTACCTCGGTGAGAACTACGGCCGCGTTGCGGCTAAGCTCGCACGGCAGTACGGCGGCGACGACCTGTTGCTTTTCGTCAACGACTACAACCTCGAGGGCGACTGGTATGCCGACAACGACAAACTCAAAAGCATGATCGCCATGGTCGAAAGGTGGGAATCGGACGGAGTGACGCGTATCGACGGCCTCGGCACCCAGATGCACGTCATCTACAACGTCGATCCGGCCAGCCAGAAGCGCCATGAAGACGCGGTCGTGAGGATGTTCGAACTGATGGCCGCCACGGGCAAGCTGGTAAAGATATCCGAATTGGATATGCGCATCGAGAACGCCTCCGGTCAACAGATCCCCCTGGCGAGCGTGACCGCCGAGCAACATCGCGGAATGGCCGATTACTACGAGTTCATTATCTCGAAATATTTCGAAATTATCCCGCCCGCCCAGCGCTACGGCATCACCCAGTGGTCGCCCACCGACAATCCGAACTCGACCGGATGGCAACCCAATCAGCCGAATGGTTTGTGGACGACGAGCTATCAACGCAAACCCGCCTATGCCGGTTTCGCCAACGGCTTGAAGGGAGCGAACTAAATCCAGAGATCGACTGACAATAAGCTGTTTATGCTCTTTCAATAGGAAAACTCCGTATAAATCCGTTTTATTATAAACATCCCGAGGAGTTTAGCATTATTTTTGTAAAAAAATGACTCAGGCTATTGGATGTGATGAAATAATCACTACCTTTGCGCCCGTGTAAGACCCACCAAGCCTCTGATTCAAGCTCAAATTGGTGGGTCATTTTTTTCTTTTATTGCTTATGAAGAAGGTTCGAACTCACATTTGTTGTCTACCCAGAGAGTTAATCCCGCTCTTGAAGAGCCGAGGGCTAGTATTTGAAGACGAGAACAAGGCAGAAGATTACCTCTATAACGTTGGGTATTTTAGGTTGAAATCATATCTATTCCCTTTGCGAAATCCGATAACTGAAGTCGAAAAAAACAGTAGGAGGATATCTCTCGTGCGAGAGGGTTTGATTAAATCCGAAAACTTCAAATCCGGATCTTATTTTGAAACTGCATTGAAATTATATCGTTTCGATCGACAGTTGCGAATTCTTCTATTCAACCAAATCGAAAAGATTGAAATTTCCATACGCTCGACGTTATCGAATCTAATTTGCGATTTACTTCAAGATGACCACTGGCCATTGAAAGGAGAAAGTTATGTCAATCCTAAATATGTAAATAGTTTACGACCAAAGATGGTCGAGGCTTATGCTAACAGTAAAGAGGAGTTTATTAAATATGATTTTGAAAATGGGGGCATAAAAGATTCTGAAAGGAACAAGAAAATTAGAGGGGGATATGTCAATGAGAAATTCATTATCGAAAAACTCGAAAAACTTCCGGCATGGATGGTTTTCGAGATTATGCCTTTTGGTGCTTTATATCATCTTTACGACAATCTTGTGACAAGGATTAGCACTACCAAAGGGCAAGAAAAAAATCCAAGAAAGGTAATCAGTAACTATTATGGCCTTCACGAGAAGGTGTTTAGGTCTTGGATTCAAGAAATTTCGGTATTACGAAATATGTGTTGTCACCATGCTCGCGTATGGAATAAAATATTCTCGACTCCCCCTACCAATTGTACGAGTAGCAAATATCCTCATGTTGATTTTGAACCTTTTTTACAAGGAGAACCGGGAAGCGCCGGCGTGACGTATAATAATAACCGAGTTTACTTACGTATTTGCATAATACGATATTTTTTGTTTACATTAGTTCCTTCGTCTGACTTTAAGAAGAAACTTGAACGATTGTTGTATTCCGATGATTATAAAAATACAGTCGATATCAAATCGTTAGGATTTCCTGACAATTGGGAAGAAGAGCCATTCTGGAAATACGATCCGCTTATAGAACCTAAACCCAACGATGAACCTTCGACCTGGCAATACAAAAATATTCGTAAAAGGGGAAAGAGGTTTCAACAAAGAATATAGAGCAACTGACAAAAAAAGAAGCCGTCTCAAAATGTTTTTGAGGCGGTTTCTTTTTTACTGACTTTTTTCGATACCTCATCAATGTTTCGCAACTATCGCGTCGGCGATGGCGGCGAGATCGTCGGTCTTATCCGGCGAGAAACCCTGTTTCACTTCGACCGGGAGCGCGGCGAGTTCCCAGCCCATGCGTCCTGCGAATTCGGTCAGGCGCTTCACAGCCGCTCCTGCCCAGGTGAAGCCTCCGAAGCAGGCGAAAACGCGCCCGCGGCCCGGAATGCCCCGCAACTCCAGATCGTCTAAAAGCGACTGGGCGGGGGGATAGAGGTGCATGTTGTAGGTGGGGGCGCCTATCACCAGAGCGTTATATTTGAAAATATCGCGCAGCACGAACGAGGCGTGCGACGAGGAGAGGTTGTGCATCACGATCTTCCGGACACCCCTTGCGGCGAGTTCTCGCGCAAGCCTCTCGGCACTCTGTTCGGTGTTGCCGTACATACTGCCGTAGGCGATCACGACCCCTTTTTCGAGCGGCTCGTAGCGGCTCATGCGGTCGTACAGGTCGAGTACCCGTGGAAATTCCTTCGTCCACACGGGGCCGTGGGTCGGACAAACGACCTCGAGCGGCAACAGCGGGGCGAGCTTTTTGAGGGCGTTCTGCACCGGACCGCCGTATTTGCCGACTATGTTGGAATAGTATCGCACCATCTCGTCCCAATACTTCGCGGTATCGGTCTGATCGTCAGTGATCCCGCCGTCGAGCGCGCCGAAAGTGCCGAAAGCGTCACCCGAGAACACCAGCCTCTCGACGGCCATGTGGGTCACCATCGTCTCGGGCCAGTGAACCATCGGGATAAGATGGAAAGTAAGTTCGCGCTTGCCCAGCGACAGGCTTTCACCATCTTTCACCGTCAGAGTACCGACCGCGCCGATGCCGTAAAAACCTTCGACCATCGCGAGGGTTTTGGCGTTGCCGACGATCGTTATACCGGGGTACGCCTGCCTCACGGCATGGATCGAGGCCGAATGGTCGGGCTCCATATGGTTGATTATAAGATAGTCTACCGAACGGTCGCCGATCACCTCGCGGATCGAGCCCAGTAGCCGCTCGGTGAAAGCGGCATCGACGGTATCCACGAGAGCGACACGCTCGTCGTCGATCAGATAAGCGTTGTACGAAACCCCGTGCGGAAGAGGCCACAGCCCCTCGAAACGGTGTTTTGTGCGATCGTTGACCCCCATGTAGTGGATGCCGGGGAGAAATTCCGTGATTCTTTTCATAACTTGCCGTATATATATTCGTTACCGTCGTGACGGATGGTCACCCGCGCGCCTTCCGGCCCGGCGGCCTCGACGTAGCCCACGATGCGCCCCTCTATGCCGAAAGATTGCGAAATGGCGATAATGTCGGCGGCAACCGCCTCGTCCGCATAGAGTTCCATGCGGTGGCCCATGTTGAAAACCTTGTACATTTCGCGTGCCGGAGTGCCGCTCTGCTCGGCTATCAGGCGGAACAGGGGCGGAACGGGGAACAGATTGTCTTTGACGATGTGAAGATCGTCCACGAAATGGAGTATCTTGGTCTGCCCTCCCCCGCTACAATGCACCATGCCGTGGATCGCCCCGCGCGGAATCTCGCGCAGGACTCTCGTGATCACGGGCGCGTAGGTGCGGGTGGGCGACAGCACTAATTTTCCGGCGTCGACGACCACCCCGTCGGCGGTTCCGGCCGCCACCCCTCCGGCGGAGGGGAATATGGTTATCGGATCCGTCAGCTTAATATTGCCCGAATAGGCCAACTCCCCGGGAATGGCGGTATCGTAGGTTTCGGGATATTTTTCGGCCAGATAGCGCGCGAAAACGTCGTGGCGCGCCGAGGTGAGGCCGTTCGAACCCATTCCGCCGTTGTACTCGCTCTCGTAAGTAGCCTGTCCGAACGAGGCCAGCCCCACTATCACGTCGCCGGGACGGATGCGGGCGTTGTCGATCACGTCGGCCCTCCTCATTCGGGCCGTGACGGTGCTGTCGACTATCACCGTGCGTACCAGATCGCCCACGTCGGCGGTCTCGCCGCCGGTCGAAACGATGTCGACCCCGAGCGAGCGCATCGAGGCGAGAAACTCTTCGGTGCCGTTGATGATGGCCGCGATCACCTCGCCGGGGATCAGCCGTTTGTTGCGCCCTATGGTCGACGAGAGCAGAATGCCGGAGGTGGCTCCCACGCACAGCAAATCGTCGGTGTTCATCACCACGGCGTCCTGGGCGATGCCTTTCCACACGCCCAGATCGCCCGTTTCGCGCCACCAGGCGTAGGCGAGCGACGATTTGGTGCCCGCCCCGTCGGCGTGCATTATAAGGCACGAAGAGGGGTCGCCGCCCAGAAGGTCGGGGATTATCTTGCAGAACGCCTTGGGGAACAGCCCCTTGTCGACGTTTTTGATCGCCGCGTGGACATCCTCCTTGTCGGAAGAGACGCCCCGCAGTCCATATCGTGAAAGTTCGGTCATAAGAAGTTTTTGAACCACAAAAATAATCAAAAAAACATTACTTTTGTATGGAACGGCCACCCTTACAGAACATGAACTCCAACCCCGAGCTCGAACTTGCACGCGATTTTATCTCCTCCACCGGCGAGAACGTCTTTCTGACGGGACGCGCGGGGACGGGTAAGACCACTTTTCTGCGGAACCTTCGGGAGAGTTCGCCGAAACGCATGATCGTCGTGGCTCCGACGGGTGTGGCGGCCATCAACGCGGGCGGAGTTACGATGCACTCGTTCTTTCAGCTTCCGTTCGGCATATTCGTTCCCGGCGCCACGCGGCGGAGCGAGGAGCCGCGCCGGTTCTCGAAAGTCAAGATCGCCATAATCCGGAGCCTCGACCTGCTTGTGATCGACGAAATAAGCATGGTTCGCGCCGACACCCTCGACAGCGTCGACGAGGTGCTGCGCCGGTTCAGGGATCCCACCAAGCCTTTCGGCGGGGTGCAACTGCTGATGATCGGCGACCTGCAGCAATTGGCGCCCGTGACGCGGGGCGACGAATGGGAAATATTGCGTGAACACTATCCATCGCCCTATTTTTTCGACTCCCAGGCGCTGAAACGGACTTCCTGCACGAGCATCGACTTGCAACACATCTACCGTCAGAGCGATTCCCGTTTCATAGAGTTGCTCGGACGTGTGCGCGACAACCGCATCGACGACGAGGTTCTGCGGGCGCTGAACGCACGCCACCGCCCGGAGTTCGACCCGCCGCAGAGTGAGGGATACATAACCCTCACCTCGCACAACCACACCGCGCGGAGCATCAACGACGATCGTCTCGCCGCCATCCCCGCTCCGGAATATCTCTATGAGGCCGAAATCGAAGGCGACTTCCCGGAATATATGTACCCCGCCGAAAGCCGGTTGCGGCTCAGGGAGGGTGCGCAGGTGATGTTCACCAAGAACGACCCCTCCCCGGAAAAACGCTTTGTGAACGGCTCCATAGGCCAGGTCGTGGCTCTGGGCGATGATCACATCGCCGTTCTGCCCTCGGCCGGGGGCGAGGCGATAGATGTGGAGCAGGCCGAGTGGCAAAACACGAAATACTCGCTCTCCGCAGACACGGGCGAGATAGTCGAGCAGACCGACGGAATATTTCGCCAATATCCTCTCAAAACCGCCTGGGCGATAACCATCCACAAAAGCCAGGGGCTGACCTTCGAGCGGGCGATCATCGACGCGGCCGACTCGTTCTCGCATGGGCAGGTTTACGTCGCGCTGAGCCGCTGCCGCACGCTGGAAGGGATCGTGCTGCGTACTCCGCTGAGGCGCGAGGCGGTGATAAGCGACGCCACGGTGGATGGGTTCTCGCGGCACGTGGAACGGAACCAACCCGACGGGGCGGCCCTCGCCGGGTTTCAAAAGCAATATCACCGGACACTGCTGTGCGAGTTGTTCGACTTCGAGAGATTGTGGAACCTCTGGCGCGGTGCGGGATATTATATGACGGAAAATCTCGCGCGGCTATTCCCGAAACTCGTCGAACGGTGGTACGGCGCGGGCGAAACGGTGCGCACCGAACTTCGCGATGTGGGGATCAGGTTCCGCGGACAGATCTTTCGGCTGATGCAAGTCGAGGATTACGTCTCCGATCCGGCGCTTGCCGACAGAGTGCGCCGCGGCGTCGAATATTTCCTCGAACGCTGCGGGCCGCTCTCCTCTCTTGTGGCGGAAGCATCTGCGTTGCCGATCGACAACAAGGAGATCAAAAAACGGATGAAAGAGCTTATGGAGCGCGTAAATGCCGAATTGAACGTAAAACTTTCGACCCTTTCGGCGTCGCGCGAACTGTTCACCGTCTCTTCGTACATGAAGGCCAAAGGAGCCGCCATAGCCGCCGCGGAATCGGGCCTCAAGGTCAAGAAGCCTAAAGCCGCCAAGGTCAAAGATGTCGCCCCGGAGAGCGGGGCGGACGGCACGGTCGACATTCTCAACCCCGAACTTTTCGAACTCTTGCGCGAGTGGCGTTACAAACTGGCTGTGGAACAGGGTGTTCCCGCCTACGTTATCGCAACGCAGAAAGCCCTCACGGGAATCTCCGGCACCCTGCCCTCGACTCCGGCGGATCTGCTCACGATAAAGGGTATCGGCAAGTCATTCCTCGAAAAATACGGAGCACAGGCTCTGAAAATAGTGGAGAACTACAAGCTCGAAAGAGACGCCCGGTAGCCCGTATCCTGAGGCTTCGGCAATTATCTGATATTGATTATGTTCTGGCAAAGGTCAGCCGGATCGCGGCGGCAATCCCAAACGGCAACGATCATCACCTTGTTGTCATCGACCCGATATACTATTTTGTAATCCCCTTCGATCAATCTGCGATATTCGAAAGACAAATCTTCGAGTAGCCACTCTCGCTCACCAGCCTCGGGATTACGGACGATAATACGGGGGCGTTCAACAATTTTTCGCACTACCTTTCGAGCGATCTTCATTCCAGCCACGGAATTATAATAGTCGAATATTTCTTGAATTTGCCGCTTGGCAGCCCCCTGCCACTCGATCTCCATTACAATTGGCTTACCCATCTCTCCATATTCGTCTGGGAGAACGATATTCCGCCGATTCGATACTCTTCTTCGGCGTCGAGAACTGAGGCGATACGTTCCTCACGGGTGTACGCGAGGCCCGGAATGCTCTCGATATCCCTATTTTTTTCAGGTTTTTTCTCCTCGACGAACGGAAGTGTCTTAGCAAATGCAACGAACTTACGGGCCTCGGGACTGTCGGCTGTGATATGCAAAGTTGTCATGGCTGTTGTCTATGGTCACAAAGATAGTGCAAAACGGCGGAACATGCAATTTTCACAACGAGAAGCGCAGGCCGAGGCGGAGGCCGAAATTCAAAGGCTTGGCTTTGTAGACCGTTTCGATGGCGCTCCCGTTGTCGAAATAGTAATTGACCCCCGGTTCGACATAGATGCCCGTCGTCTGCGTGAAGTCGTATTGCGCTCCCGCCGAGCCTCTTATCGACCATTGCGCGCGGTCGGATATCGAATTACCCGTTCGGGCCGGATTACCCTCGTCGCCTGAAAGGAGGGTGAACGTCTCTTTTCCCGACACGCTTTTTTCGACCTGGCCTCCCGCCGACAGATAGAAGGACAGGGCGCTGCCGCTCCAGATATTGAATTTCACGTCGAGCGGGATGCCGATATAGTGGAGAACCTGTTTTCGCGACTCGTCGAAGGTTCCCCGCGTGTTTCGGGAGCGGGACGTGAGCATCGTCCAGTTCACCCCGCTTGCCAGGCTCCACCTCTCGCCGAGGCCGTAAGCTATCGAGACGCCCACCGTCACGGGCAGGCTGTGGGAGGTGTCGGTATAGAGCGGTGTACGACCCGCATCGAAACGAATGAGATTCTGTCCGACCGAATTATTGAGTCCCGCGTGATCGTAGTAGAAAGTAGCGTCTGCATCGGCTGCCATTGCGGGGGATCGATCGATCGACGACGCCGCCCCTGTCGATGCCAGATTAGAGGCATACAGGCCCGCCTGCCATCTCCGGCGTTTCGATTTCGGGATATCGTTCGCTAAAACGGCACCGAAATTATCCGTCGGACGGACGTTCTCAGGCGATGAGCCTTTTTCTTCCCGGGGCGGGTTCCCTGTCCCGGAATGTTTTTCTTCCGATGGAGCATCTTCGGTCGCGAGAACTCCTTCGCCGACGGGAGTATATTCTACCGGCGGTTCCCGAGTGGTTTTACCGTCGGATATCGTCACGATTTCGTACGCAAAAGACTCTTCCCCGCCGGAAACAATCCCGGCGGAACGGCGTTCGACGACCGCTTTCTTAACTGTCGCGGCATATACTTCCCCCACCGGCATTTCCCGTTCCGGCGACGTCTGGCTATACTCGCTCGCGACGGCGGGTATAAGGGGTTCCACGATGTTGGTTTCAACTCCCCCGTCCCCGACCAAAAAGAACAGCGCGGTCACTGCCGCTGCCGCCGCGCCGCCTCCCCAATAGAGGATGCGCCGACGTCTCGAACGGAAGGCCGCCGCGCGATCCATCGCCCGCTCGATATCGTCCCACAGGCCTTCGGGCGGAATCTCCCGGTGGGCCTCCATCCGTCCTCTGAGATTATCGTACCATTTATCGTTCATATCCGTACTTTTTTATCTGCTTTGCCAACAGCGCCTTAGCCCTGTGGAGTTGCGACGCCGAGGTGTTCTCGGCGATGTTAAGCATGGCGGCTATCTCCCGGTGGCTCTTCTCTTCGAATACATACAGGTTGAAAACCGTCCTGTAACCGTCGGGCAACGAGCGGATCATTTCGAGTATGACGGATGCCGGAATGGTGTCGAGAGAGAATTCATCCTCATCCGTCGTCTTTACAAAACCGTCGACATCCTCCGCCGAGCGCAATTTCTTACGCTCTTTCAGCCATTTCAAAGATTCGTTGACCGCAATGCGGCGCAACCACACCCTCAAAGCTCCCGGGCCCCGGTAATCGAAGCGGCCGATGGAGCCGAAAATCCTTATGAAACTCTCCTGCAAGACGTCTTTCGCGTCGTCGCGTGAAGCCACATAACGAAGGCAGACGGCGGTGAGATAACCCGCGTGCCGGTCGTAAAACTCCCTCATGGCGCCCCTGTCGCCATGTGCGATTCTCGCTATAAGTTCCTGCTCCCTGTCGTTGCTCGTCATTCGTAAAGGGCGATACTCCCCCTTCCGGGTCAGTCGTATCCGAGTATCAAAGATACGACTAATTCTTCGAACATCGCACAATCAGCCTTTCCCGTCTCGTCTCAACTCATATACTAAATCGCAAAACCTGAGAAATCTTGCATCACCGACGTAAAAATTTGTACTTTTACCACTATATTTGCAACAATTATGGCTTTGGATCGGAACACGAGCGACCTCGAATTCGAGAACACTATACGCCCGCAGGAGCTGGGAGCGTTCAACGGGCAGGAGAAGACCGTCGAGAATCTGCGCATCTTTATCCGCGCCGCGCTCATGCGGGGCGAAAGTCTCGACCACGTGTTGCTACACGGCCCTCCGGGGCTCGGAAAAACCACCCTCGCCAACATCATCTCCAACGAAATGGGCGCCGCGATGAAGGTCACTTCCGGGCCTGTTTTGGACAAACCGGGCGATCTTGCAGGGTTGCTGACCAATCTCGGGCGCGGCGACGTGCTTTTCATCGACGAGATCCACCGCCTGTCGCCCATCATCGAGGAGTACCTCTACTCGGCGATGGAGGATTACAAGATCGACATCGTGTTGGACAAAGGCCCCTCGGCGCGGAGCATCCAGATCGAACTCAACCCCTTCACGCTTATAGGTGCGACGACACGAAGCGGCCTTTTGACCTCGCCGCTTAGGGCGCGTTTCGGCATACAGTGCCACCTGGAATACTACGACGCTCACGTTCTGAAGGGAATAGTGAAGCGGTCGGCGGGCATCCTCGACATCGGGATAGACGACGAGGCGGCATCGGAAATCGCCCTCCGGTCGCGCGGCACACCCCGCATAGCCAACGCCCTGCTGCGCCGTGTGCGCGACTTCGCGATGGTGCAGGGGGGTGGGCACATCGACCTCGGGATCACGCGCGTAGCCCTCGGAGCGCTGAATATCGACGCGCGCGGCCTCGATACCATGGACAATCGGATCTTGTCGACCATCATACAAAAATTCCGCGGCGGCCCGGTGGGTCTGGGCACCATCGCGACGGCGGTGGGCGAAGAACCCGGCACCATCGAGGAGGTCTACGAGCCGTTCCTCATCAAGGAGGGTTTCCTGAAGCGCACTCCCCGCGGGCGTGAAGCCACCGAACTCGCATACACCCACCTCGGGTTGTCTCGTTTTCCCGACGATGCCACTCTCTTCTAAATTACGAGTTACGAGTTACGAATTACGAATTCAGGTATGCTTCGCATTATTATTAATACTGATTTAAAGGCAATAACAAGGATTTGGACAAACTCATTATAAAAAATCGTAGCATCCACTGCAAATAACCCGTAACCCGTAATTCGTAACTCGTAACTCGTAATTAAATATGCCACTCTGCATCCCAAAAGACTACACCCCGAAACTCGCTCCCGAGACGATGGAGCAGGCGATCACCTATCTGAAAAACATATTTCCCGATATACTCGCGCGCGATCTGCGCCTCAGGAGGGTCACCGCGCCGCTGTTCGTGCTGTCGGGCACCGGCATCAACGACGATTTGAACGGGGTGGAGCGCGCGGTGTCGTTTCCCGTCAGGGACATGGGCGACAGGCGCGCCGAAGTCGTTCATTCGCTGGCCAAGTGGAAACGCATGAAGCTGGCGGCCTATAAGATAGCCCCGGGCTACGGCCTCTACACCGACATGAACGCCATCCGCGCCGACGAGGAGCTCGACAACATCCACTCTCTGTATGTCGACCAGTGGGACTGGGAGCGCACGATGCGTCCCGGGGAGCGCACGCTGGAGTTTCTGAAAGATACGGTGCGGAAGATATACGCCGCCATGCGCGAGGTCGAGGAGGAGGTTTACGATCTTTTTCCCCACATCACCCCCTGTCTGCCCGACGAGATAACTTTCATCCAGTCGGAAGACCTGTTGGCGCAATATCCGGGTTTATCGGCGAAAGAGCGGGAGAATGAAGCCGCCCGGAAGCACGGCGCGGTGTTCATCATCGGCATCGGACACCCCTTGAGCCACGGCGAACGGCACGACGGACGCGCCCCCGACTATGACGACTGGAGCACGGCTACCCGCGACGAGGATGGCGCCGGGGATAGTTATTTCGGTCTGAACGGCGATATTCTGGTCTGGAACCCGATCCTGGAGAGCGCTCTGGAGCTTTCGAGCATGGGGATCAGGGTCGACGCCGAGGCCCTGAGGCGTCAGCTTGCGATGACAGGTCAGGAAGACCGCGCCGAAATGGAATTCCACCGCGCGCTACTGGAGGGCCGTCTGCCCCTTTCGATAGGGGGCGGTATCGGCCAGTCGCGCCTCTGTATGTTCTATCTGCGGTGCGCCCACATCGGCGAGGTGCAGACCAGCATCTGGCCCGAGGAGCAGATCCGCGAGTGCGCACGGCACGGGATATATCTGAAATAACACCTCGGGCGGTTTGAAAGATCGCCGAAAATGATTACCTTTGTGGCCTGTTCACAATGTTTCGGGGTGTAGCGCAGTCCGGTTAGCGCACGTGGTTTGGGACCACGGGGTCGAAGGTTCGAATCCTTTCTCCCCGACCGACAGATCGAAAAAACGAAAAGCCATCGACAGATGGCTTTTTTCTTGCCATCTGCATCGAGCCAAACTCGTTTGAGCGAAGATGTAGATGGCAAGAAAAAAATGTGTGCGAAGCACTTTCGGATTTTCGATCTGTCGAAAGTCACGCCCGCGCAGCGCAAAGGCATCATGAGCATCCACAGGATGCGAATAATCCTTCGTCCTGTGAGCCGTACAACTCTATTTTTGGAATCGCAACGTTTTGCGGCGGATGAAACGAACAACGCAGGCGGGAAGGATGCGCACGACAGGCAATATAAGGCGCATGAAAAAGCCCGGAACGTACTGCCGACGGCGGCGGAACATCGCCCGCAGAGCCTTTTCGGCGGTGCGTTCGGGGGTCAGCAGAAGGCCAAGACGGCGGCCGAGGTTTTGCAGGCGCGGCGAAAGGCCGTAAAGTCCGGTGGTGACCCCGGCGGGCATCACGGCGGTCACCGACACTCCCCTGCCGCGCAGTTCGGCGCCCAGAGCGAGTGAAAAATTGCGGATGAAAGCCTTCGTGGCGCTGTACATCGCAAGTCCCGGCCACGGCATCCACAGCGAATAGGACGACATGTTGAGCAGGTATCCCCTGCCCCGGCGCGCCATATCCTCGCCGAAAAGGCGGCAGACGAGCGACACCGTGGCGACGTGAAGTCCGGCGAAGAGTTCGATGCGCCGGGGGTCGGTGGTGAGAATATCGTTGTAGGAGAATATACCGGCGTTGTTGATGACTATCGAGGGAGCGATGCCCTCGTTCGCGCACCAGTCGTGGAGTCTGTGCGCCGCGTCGCTTTCGGAAAGGTCGATCGCAAAGGTGCGCACCTCGACGCCGCGGCGTGCACGGAGTTCGGCGGCCGCCGTGGAAAGCCTCCCGCCGTCGATGTCGGCAAGCGCGAGGTTATAGCCGAGCGCCCCCAAGCGGTCGGCAAAAGCAAAGCCTATACCACCAGCGGCACCTGTAACCACGGCCCAATCGCCTTTATTTAATGGATAATTGATAATGGATAATTTTCGTAACTCGTAATTCGTAATTCGTAACTAACTCAGGCTTGCCGCTCGATCTCTCGGCAAAGGCTTTCCGGCAGGTTCGGGCAGTTACGGTGGCACTGCATATCGAGGGTGTACATGCGCCCGATGCAGTAGTTGGTGTGGTCGCACACGCTGCGGCAATCGTCGCCCCCGGAGGCCATGCGGTTCACGAAACCGGGTTCGGCGACGAGCGAACGCGCCATCTGCACGAGGTCGAAACCGGCGTCGAGAGCCTGTTCCGCTCCCTCGCGCGAGACCACTCCGCCGACGTAAACGAGCGGTCCTTTCAAAGCGGCCCGGAATTTCTTCGCGTCTTCGAGGAAATAGTTCTCGCTCCAGGGATAGGGCCTCATCATCGCCCAACCGAACAGTCGGATACCCAATTTAAGGAGCGGATTTTTCATGTAATAGGTGAGCGTGCGGATCGGCATCGCCCCGCGCATCACCAGCATCGGGGTACGGCTCACGAACCCGCCGCTCAGCACTATTCCGTCGACACCGTAGCTTTCGATCACGCGCGCTATCTCGATGCTTTCGGGGATTTGAATTCCGCACCGGAGGCCGTCGTACATATTGTGCTTCACGAGCACCCCGATCCCGGTTTCGGCCTTTGCGCGCATCACCTCTTCGAGGCACATCCGCATAAAGCGCATCCTGTTTTCGAGAGTGCCGCCGAACTCGTCGCGGCGGCGATTGGTGAGCGGCGAGAGGAATTGCGATATGAAATATCCGTGGCCCGCGTGTATCTCCACGCAATCGAAACCCGCCTCGTGCGCCAGCTTCACCGCAGTGTAGAAGTCGCGTGCGATCTCTTCGAGCTCCTTTTTCCGCGCCTTGCGAACTATGGTAGGCGAGTAGAGATTGACACCGGTCGACGCCCCGAGGGGTATCTGCCCGGCGGTCGAAAAGTGGGTCATGTTGCCGCAGTGGCCGAGTTGGATCGAGGCGGCGGCGCCTTCGGCGTGGATGGCGTCGGTGATATCGCGTAGGGCGGGAACTATTTCGGGACGCATCCAAAGTTGGCTTCGGAACGACAGCCCCGAGCGCGACACGCTCGCATAAGCCAGCGTGGTCATGCCTATGCCTCCGCGCGCAACGGAGACGTGGTAGTCTTTGAGTTTTTCGGTCGGGCCGTAGTCGGCCCCCATGCTCTCGAACGCCGCCGAGCGCACCGTGCGGTTCCTCAGAGTGATGGAACCGAGCCGGTATGGAGTAAAGAGTTTCATTATTTGGTGATTTGATAATTTGATGATTTGATAATTATTTTTCCGCGTAGCCCATTATCTAATTATCAAATTACCAAATTATCTAATATATAAACGGTATCATGCGCTTGAGGTTCAGCTTGGTGAACTCCTCGCCGAACTCTTTTTCGTAGTTATGGTAGATAGCATTGGCACGCGGCGCGAGGTTGGCCAGCGTCCACCATGCGAACACGGCTCCGGCCCAACTCCAGGTCAGGATTGCGAAACCGATCCACTCGACAAGTTCGCCGAAATAGTTGGCCGAAGAGACATAGCGGAACATTCCCCCTTTCGGGATGTAGTGCTTCGTGTCGCCGGGCTTGCGCAGATGGCGTATGATGTAGTCGGAGTGGAGATTGATGACGAAACCGATGAAAAAGATCGCCGCGCCGACGATGAACTGCGGGCTCCACAGCCAACTGACCGGATACTCGGGCGAGAAGAAAAATATCCACCCTCCCTGCATCAACGCGTTGCAGGTGTTGAACAGCACCCCCATCAGTATTATGCCGAGCGCCATCCGTCCGTTACCGCGAATGAGCGCCGGAAAGATGAACGAGCGTTGCAGATAGTGTATCTGGAAAATCGAGAAGAACGCAAGCGGAACGATCTCCCAAGTGCGGTCGGAGACTATCCACAGCACTGTCATAGTGATAAAAACAGGCGCCTCCATAAGCACCCAGCCCAGGCGGTTGGGCACGGCGGGCCCCCACTTGGGGTCGAAGAACATGCCGTAACCGGCCTTGACGAAGAAGAGCGCCACGAAGACCACGACGGCCACGATCGCCATGATGAAGAGAAAAATATTGAAGATCTCGGGAGTAATGTGGATCATTCGAAAATGTTTTGCAGTTAGTTGAGTGGGCGAATTTAACTAATTTTTTTATATTTGTGTTCTCAATGTTCGATTTCGACACAAACAAAGACTACTCCCGCGACGACGACCGGCTGTTGGCCCGTTTCATCGACACGGGCGACGCGGCTGTGTTGGGTGAGGTGTACTCGCGGTACATGCCTTTGGTGTACGGTTTGTGCCTCAAATATCTGGGTAGCGCGCCCGACGCCGAGGACGCCGTGATGGAACTTTTCGAAGAGCTTGTGACGAAGATCCCCGCCCATCGCATCCGCAATTTCCGCACGTGGCTCTGGTCGGTGGCGCGAAACCACTGTCTGGAGAGGTTGCGGCGAAAAAAACGAACCGTGCGCGTAGATTTCGACGATCGTTTTATGGAATCTCCCCCTCTTTTGCATCTATTATCGGAGGGAGGGGACGAAGCTGCCCTCGCGGCGCTCGGAAAGTGTATGGAAAAACTGCCCGAAAGGCAGCGGGAGGCGGTCACGATGTTCTTCATCGACAAACAATCGTACGCCGACATCGCCGACGCCACCCTGGGCAACATAAAAGGAGTGAAAAGTTACATACAGAACGGTAAACGCAATCTGAGGCTCTGCATGGAGAAGCAGGGCATAAAATTTTGAAACTGAACGATTACATACGCGGTGAACGTCACGGACGCGGGGCGCACGAGATCGAACTCGACGCCATGCGCGATCCCCTTTTGGGTGAGGCGCTCGAAGGGTTCGACTCCGTGCCGGGCGACCACTCCGCCGCGCTGGAGAGCCTCTCGGAGAGAGTTCGCGCTTCGGCGACGGGAGGTCGCGCGGCCGCACGTGCGCGCGCTTCACGCAGGCGCGAAAGCCGCACCAGAGGCTGGTCTGTCGCCGCCGCCACGATATTCCTTGTCGGGGCTGTCGGCGGCAGCGTGTGGCTTCTGCACGACGGGCTCACCCCGAACGCATCCCGAACCACAGCCTCACGCACCTCGACCGGATACTATTCCGGGCAGGAGGAGTTCATCATGCCCCCCGTCACCGTGATCCCCGACGAAACCGCGCCCGCCAATTCGCCGACCGATATGTCGGACATAACGCTCGACAGCGACGAGGTTCGCGATTTCTCCGATATCGCCACCCCGGAACCCGCACGCGATACAGTCGTGACCGCCCCGTTCAGACGTTTTGTCGAATCCGCACTTCGTGCCGAAGGATGGACGGGTCGGGCAAAGGTCTCTTTCGAGGTAACGGCCGAAGGACGGCCGCAAGGGATCGAGGTAGTCGAAAGTTCGTCGCCCGACGCGGCGCGCACCATACGCAACATGCTGACCGAAGGCCCCGACTGGCCGACCGAACCGTCCCGAAAACTCATCACGATCAACTTATAATTTACAATTAACCTAACGATCTAATCCATACCGAAATGAAAAAAACTCTTCCGGCCATTTGCGCCGCCCTCTTCATTGCCGTTGCGGTCACGGCCCAAACACCCGAACCACCCAAAAGCGGCTACACCTTCACCGACGGCAAGACCGTTCCCGCGACGAGCGTCAAAAACCAGGCTTCGAGCGGCACCTGCTGGAGTTTCTCGGGCCTCGCGTTCCTCGAAAGCGAGATCATTCTCGCGGGCGGTCCAGAGGTCGACTTCTCGGCGATGTACGTAGTGCGGAACGCTTACCACGACCGCGCCGTGAAGTATGTGCGTATGCACGGCACGTCGAACCTCTCCGCCGGAGCCGCCGCCGAGGATGTGTTGATCTGCTGGAAAAAACACGGCATCGTCCCCGTCGAAGTATACCAGGGGCTCAATTACGGGCAGGATATCCATCGCCACGGCGAATTGGACGCGGCGATCAAATCGTACTGCGACGCCATAATCCGTAACCCGAACCGCAAACTCTCGACAGCGTGGCTCGCAGGGCTCGACGGGATTCTCGACGCCTATTTTGGCAAGGTGCCCGAGACCTTCACATACAACGGTAAAGAGTACACGCCGCGCAGTTTTGCCGACTCGTTTCCCATCGATATCGACGACTATGTGTCGATCACCTCGTTCACCCACCATCCTTTCTACGAATGGTTCATCGTGGAGGTGCCCGACAACACCGTCTGGGGCGAGTCGTTCAACGTGCCTCTCGGCGAGATGATGTCGATCGTGGGGAGCACCCTCGACGCCGGACATCCCGTGCTGTGGGCCGCCGACGTGAGCGAAAAGGGATTCGCGTGGAGAAGTGGTCTCGCCGTGATACCCGACACCGACCTTACCCGCATGGACGACAGCGAACTGGCGCGCTGGGTGGCCCTGTCGCAGGCCGAAAAAGACGCCGCCCTCTACAAGCTGGACGAGCCGGGCCGTGAGAAGACCATCACCCAGGAACTCCGCCAGGAGGCCTTCGACAACTGGGAGACCACCGACGACCACGGCATGGAGATCGTCGGCACCGCCACCGACCAGACGGGCACCCCCTATTTCAAGGTCAAGAACTCGTGGGGCGACGCCGGTCACATCTACGGCGGCTATTTCTACGTCTCGCACCCCTACGTCGCCTACAAGACGATAAGCGTGATGGTCAACAAAAACGCTCTTCCGAAAGATCTGCGCAAGAAGATGGAATAGTTCCCGATCTCTCCCAAAATAACAAGAGACCCGCTTATAAAGGCGGGTCTCTTGCGTTTTCTATTATAAACGACTCTTCTAAAACAGATCGGAATGTGTACCGGTACCGGTAAATAACAGATACAATTCCCTATCGTTTTGCTCCCATATCAAAAGCCAATCGCCTTTTATATGGCATTCCCATAAACCGTCATAATCGCCTGATAACTTATGGGCACGATAAACGGGCGGCAATGTTCCTGTGTTAGCCAATGTGTCGATGGCTTTCTCAAGCAGGGTCATATCGTATCCGCGCTTATCACACAGCCTGACCTGTTTTTTGAAGCGATTGGAAATTCTGATCTCGTACATCACGACAGACACTTGCTGATCGCCTCTTTTCCATCTTTCGCCACAAAATACCCACCCTTTCGGGCCTCATCGACAGATTTCCGAAGCTCGGACTTTTTTGTCTTCCTCACGATCGAGAATGCCCCGGACGCCAAGAGCGCTTCTATCATCTTTTTTGCAAAAGTGTCGTCCGGCTCGTATTGTAAAACCACTTTTTCCATGATCTTAATGTTTTTCTCATTTCGCAAATATAGTGAAATTAACGAATTTTTGCAATAGCCCGTCCGACTTACCATTAGGGGCGATCACTTTATCGTGATGAACGGCAGCTGGCTTCCGCTGAAATATTGCGGCATTTTGCCGTCCCACTTGTTGATGGCCATCTCCTGCAGCACCATCTCCGACAGCGAAGCCTGCTTGATCTTCTGAGCTTCGGCCTCGAGTTTCATGCGTTCGAGGGTGAATTTGGCAGTCAGGGCGCCCTGTTCGGCTATCTTTTTGTCCTCGATCGCCTTGTTGAACTCGTCGCTGAAATCGTGGTTGGTTATCAGAAGGCTCTTAACCTGAATCCCGCTGCCGGCCACCTGGTTGGCGAAGGTGGTGTTGATGCGGTTCGATATTTCGGCGCGCTTCTCGACGAACGCCTCGATGGGATACTCCGCAATGACCGCGTTGATCTTTTCGGCCAGCGTGGGAAGCACCAGAGTGTTCTCGATGTTGGTACCGTAGGTCTGGAAAATGTAGCCCACCTGCTCGGGATTCAGCGAATAGACAAGCCCCACGTCGACCCCGATGGTCTGGATGTCGCTCGACGACACCTCCGAGGAGACGGTGAGATTGTGGTCGCGGATCGACATTTTCGTTACCTTGTCGATAAAGGGGGCTTTCAGGTTGAGACCTTCGCCCGCAACCTTCGTGAGGCGTCCCAAACGAAGGACAACCCCGCGTTCGCCCGTGTCGATCGTGTAAAAACTGCTTGCCAGCACGATAATCGCAGCGAGCGCCACGGCGCCCCACACCACAGGTTTTAAATTCATTTTCATACCGTTGTCGTTCCTGTTGTAATTTTGCGCATTCATATCATTCAAATTATTGGTTAGTAGCGTTTTCATTCGAAGGACGTCCGGCGGCGCGCAGGGTGCGGTTCGAAAGGACACAGGCGCCTAAAAGGACTATTGCCGACCCCGTGGCGATCAATATGCCGTCGATGCTCACCACGTCGGCCAGCGGCCCGAAAACCATAATCCCGACCGGCATTGCGAGCGAACCGATCATCGTGAACACCGACATCACACGCCCCAGAAATTCGGGAGCGACTTTTTCCTGCAATATGGTCATGCTCGGTGCCTGGGAATATGTCTGCACGACGCCGCAAACGGCCATGCAAGCCAGATAGAGACTGAAATCGGTCCACACACCCAGCAACGCAAGACCCACTCCGGTGACGACCGAACTGACGCCGACGGAGTGGATGCGGTTGCGAAAACTCCACACCCCCACGAGCAGTCCGCCGACGACCATACCCCCCGCCCACACGATCTCGATGGCCGTCAGGCGCCACAACTCGGGGCCGAAATCGCGCGTCACCTGCAACGGCGACAAACATGCCGCCGGAGAGATCGCAATCGTAAAACAGATCGACATAACGATCAGCAACAACAGATAGCGTTCGGATCGAATATACCTGAGCCCTTCTGTCAGGTCTTTAAAATAGGAGTTCTTTTCGGTGCGGGCGGCAACTCCGGGGACAGGCGGAACTTTCACGAAGAAATATAAAATGGAGATAGCCCCCAAAGCGGTGACGACATCGACAAGGAACAGCGCCCCCAACGGTACCACCGCCATCAGTGCGGCCGCCGCTATGGGAGAAATGATGAAGATTCCCGATTGCAGGCTACTATTCAAGCCGTTAATTTTCAACAGCTTGTCTTCGGGAACTATGAGCGGAACGAGTGAGCCCACGGTGGGTTGCTGCACTCCCTGCCCGAGAGCACGTAAACCCGCCGCGACCAACAGCAACACAATACTGTCGTGGCCGGAGAACAGGAACAGGGCGAACAGAAGGCTCACCAGGCCGATACCCCCGTCGGAGAGGTTGATGAGTAGCTTTTTATCGTAGCGGTCGGCCAGCACGCCGCCGAAGATCGAGGAGAAGAACGTCGGTAGCACTCCCACGACGACGTAAAGGGTCATCATCACTCCCGAGCCGGTTTCGAGCACCAGATGCCACATGATGGCGTACTGGACTATCATCGTGCCCAGTAGCGACAGGGTCTGGCTCGCAAGGAACAGCGCCGTATTTCGTCTCCAACTCATACACAATTACGAATTACGAGTTACGAGTTACGAATCGGGCTGACGCGATAAATATTTGCGTAGCCGTAATTCGTAACTCGTAATTCGTAATTTATTTCACCGCTATGGTTTCGATCTCGACGCGGGCGCCGAGGGGTAGCGCCGCCACCTGATACGCCGCGCGGGCGGGCATATCGTGCGTGTAATATCGTGCGTAGATCGCGTTCACGGTGGCGAAATCGGCCATGTCGGCCAGCAACACGGTACTCTTCACCACGTGGCCGAAGGTGTAGCCCGCGGCCGTGAGGATCGCCTCGATGTTTGCGAAAACCTGCTCGGTCTGCGCCTCTATCCCTTCGGGCATGGCGCCAGTGGCGGGGTTCAGAGGTATCTGCCCGGAGACGTAAAGCGTTCCTCCGGCCTCGACGGCCTGAGAGTATGGCCCCACCGCGGCGGGAGCGTTCGGGGTCGATATTATCCTTTTCATAATGTCTATTGTTTTTTAATGGTAAAATAGTCGGCGTTCAGCGAGCCGGACACGACCCTGAGTTCGAGATAGTTCTCGCCCGCGGCGACCTCCAGGTCCCTCACCGTGAGAGTTGCCCACGCTCCCGTAGCTCCCGGAACCGCGATGCCGCCCGAGGCGGGATGGACGCCGTTGACGCTCACCAGCACGCGGCTACCCGAACTCAGAGGCGAGAGGTCGCACTCGACGGTGTATTTTCCGGCCTCGGCCGCCTCGAAGGTGTAACGCACCCATTCGCCCGTTCCGAGATCCCCGGCATAGCTCCTGCCGCCTTGCGAGGCTACCGAAACGGTGGCGTCGCGCGAGGGGCGTTTGAAATATCCGGAGTGCCAGCCGTCGTTGAACTTCTCCGCTTCGAGTTTCAACTGTCTGGCGGCTTCGAGCGCGGGAGCGGTTCCTCCCCCGTGTGGCGTTCCCCAGTTGCGCACCACCTCCAGCGAGCCGTCGGCGCGCATCGTGACGGGATCGACGCACACCGAACGCAGCGTTCCGTGGCCCGACCAGTTGCTCGTGTGGTAGAAAGCCCACCATTTGCCCTTGAAGCGCACTATCGACCCGTGGTTGGTCTCCATGCCGGTCGGGTAGATGTAGACGCCCATGTCTTTCCATGGCCCGAGGGGTGAATCGCTCACGGCGTACTTCATGCGGTTTCCGCCGCGGTCGGTGGGATTGTTGTCGGAGTGCGACAGATAGTATTTCCCATTGTATTTATGTACCCACGCCGCCTCGTGGAAATCATTTAAGCCCGTCATCGCCGTCATTGGGCCGTCGAGGGTCGCCCAGTCGTTCTTTTTGAGTTTGCCGCCGAAGTATTTACCTCCGCCGCCGTTGTAGATGTAGGGCTGGCCGTCGTCATCGACGAACACGCAGGGGTCGATATGGGGCGGCATTCCGGATATGTAGCCTATAACGCGGAACTCCTTGTCGGGATAGGGGCTGACAGCCACGCCTATCCGCCACGTACTGTTCCAGTTCGCCGTACTTTCGGGGTGCGGGAAATAGAAGTAGTAGAGTTTGTCCTCCGGGTTGTAGGCGCAGTCGGGAGCCCACATGAAGCCCTCGCTGCCCCAACCGTCGTGTTTGCGCACCGTGGCTGCGTTGAGTATCTCGCCGTGGTCGGTCCAGTTCTCCATGTCGTCGGTCGAGAATACGTGGTAACGGTCCATGCGGTCGCACCCCACGGCGGGTTCCATATCGTGCGAGGCGTAGACGTAGAGACGTTCCTTGCCGTCGATCGTCCAGACGTGGGCCGAGGCGTCGGCGGTGTAGAGGTTGCCTGTGAGAGCGCTGTTGAACATGGGCGAGGGAAAGTCGACGAACAGAGGGTTGGACATCTTCCGGGCCATCGGGTACTGCGACGAGCCGGTGCTGTTTTCAAGCTCTCCCGTGCGAGTGAACACCATTTTGTCGACATTGCCGGGCGAGTTCGCACAATACTTCAGAATGTGTTTGCCCTTCGTCAGTTGGACGCCGGTGGTGGTCGCTTTGTGGCTGAAATCCTCCCATCCACCCAGCGGCATGTCGGCCGGTCGGCTCGCCCCGCGGCCGTCGACCTCGAAATGGAAAGTGCCCGGCGAGCCGTCGCCCTTCACGATCGTCGTTTCGATGGAGTAGGTTCCGTCCTCGGCAACCTCTATCGTGTAGGCCATCCACTCGCCCGGCTGAACGTGGCCCACGAAATATCCGCCCGAGGCCGAGCCGTTCGCCGCGATGTCGACTCTGTGGCCGGAGCGATAGGCGGAAGTGGTCATGTCGTCGCTTTCGAACCACGCCGTGGAGTTGTTCCCGTTGTCGAAATCTTCGGCTTCCAGAGTCCCCGGCACGGGAATTGCTTCTTTGAACGGGGTTCCGGTGTAGGCTGCCAGAAACGCTTCGCCGTCGAAGTCCATGTCGTCGTCGTATTCGTAAGGGGTGTTGAAATCTGGCCTCACGGGAGGTTTTTCGGGCTTCTCCGGATCGTCGGGAGGGATAACCACCGGCGGCGGAACGACTTCGGGCTGGCGGCAGGCCGTAAAAAACGCAAGCGCCAAAGAGAGAACGGTGATGAGCAGGGATCGGTTCTGTTTCATAATAAAAGTTCGGCTTAATAATAATCGGGGCGGATGATGTTCTTTCGGGAGACAAAAATATATAAATTTGCACAATTAAACGATATCTGATTATGAAGACAATTACCATTGCGGCGGTGGCCGCGCTCGCCATCATCGTTACAGCCTGTTGCCCGTGTCGGCGTAGCGCCAACATTATCCCTCTCACGGGCACCCTGTGGAGCCTCACTCAGATCGGTAATGAAAAGATCGACTCCAAGAATTTCAGCATGACCCTCGCCGACAACGGCAAGATCACCGGTATCGGCGACTGCAACCGTTTCAACGGCACTTTCAAGAGCCAGGCTCCGAAAGGGAAGACGAGCGGGAAACTTACGGTGAACGACAATCTCGTCTCGACGCGAATGATGTGTCCGAACCAGTCGCTGGAGGACAGATTCCTGAAAATGTTGCTCGCGGCCGACTCGTGGAGCATCGACGGTACCAAACTGATGCTGATCAAAGGCGGCGACGTGCTGGCCATCTTCGAGGCCGACAAAAAATCGATCGAAGAGGCGGAGGAACAATCTCAAAAGTAACTGTTCCCCATCGAAAAAAGATCGCCCGGAAGTTCTGCCATCTGGTAAAACTTCCGGGCGATCTTTTTTGGGTTATTAATAACTGCGGGCGAAAAGCACGCGGCGGTGAGAAGGTTTGCCCGAGAATACGCATGTGCCTTCTTCGTCGGGAGCGTCGAGAGGGATACAGCGGATGGTCGCTTTGGTCGCCTCCTTGATCGCCACTTCGGTGGCGGTGGTACCGTCCCAGTGAGCCGAGACGAAGCCGCCCTTTTCGTCGAGCACCTTCACGAATTCGTCCCAACTCTCGACGCGCGTGATATGCGAGTCGCGGTACGTAAGCGCCTTGTTGAAAATATTCGACTGTATTTCGTCCATCAACGCGGCCACGCGGTCGGCCAAGCCCTCCTGCGACACGATCTCCTTGGTCAGGGTGTCGCGGCGGGCGAGTTCGATGGTTCCGGCGGCCATGTCGCGCGGCCCGAGGGCCAGACGCACGGGAACGCCTTTGAGTTCGTACTCGGCGAATTTGAAGCCGCTGCGCACGTTGTCGCGGTCGTCGATCTTCACTTTCAGCCCTTTCGCGCGCAGTTCTGCGGCGAGTTCGTTCAATCGGGCAACGGCGGCGGCATACTCATCTGCACCTTTATAGATGGGTACGAGCACGACGTGCAGAGGTGCGAGCTTCGGCGGCAACACAAGGCCGTTGTTGTCGGAATGGGCCATAATTAGCGCCCCTATCAGGCGGGTGGAAACGCCCCACGAAGTTGCCCAAACGTAATCCAGAGAGTTTTCGCGGTTGGTGAACTGCACGTCGAACGCGCGGGCGAAGTTCTGCCCCAGAAAGTGCGAGGTACCGCTCTGGAGAGCTTTTCCGTCCTGCATCAGCGCCTCAATGGTGAGGGTATCCTCGGCACCGGCGAAACGCTCGTTCTCGCTCTTGTGTCCAACTATCACCGGAACGCCCATGAAGTCTTCGGCGAAGTCGCGGTAAACTCCAATCATGCGACGGGTCTCTTCAATCGCTTCCTGCCGCGTTTCATGGGCGGTGTGGCCCTCCTGCCACAGGAACTCGGCGGTGCGCAGGAAAAGCCTCGTGCGCATCTCCCAGCGAACCACGTTGGCCCACTGGTTGACAAGGATCGGCAGATCGCGGTAGGAGTGGATCCACCCTTTGTATGTGTTCCAGATGATGGTTTCGGAGGTGGGCCTCACCACGAGCTCCTCTTCGAGCCGCGCGTCGGGATCGACCACGACACCGTTGCCGTCGGGATCGTTCATCAGGCGGTAGTGCGTCACCACGGCGCACTCCTTGGCAAAGCCCTCGACGTGGGAAGCCTCGCGGCTGAAGAACGACTTGGGGATGAAAAGCGGGAAATAGGCGTTCTCGTGGCCCGTGTCCTTGAACATTTTGTCGAGCGCGTCGCGCATGTTCTCCCAGAGCGCGTATCCGTAGGGTTTTATAACCATACATCCCCTCACCGCCGAATATTCGGCCAGACCCGCCTTAACCACGAGGTCGTTATACCATTGAGAGTAGTTCTCTTCCCTGCCCGTCAGTTCTTTAAGCTCTTTTGCCATAGTGTTTTTCTCGTTAGAAGCCACAAAGGTAACGATTTATTGAAAAAGCGCAAATACGACCGATGTTGTGATTTCACATTGTGAATTTACGGCCCCCTTTCTTACCGCAAAACACAATCGCCTGCACATCAAAACATTAAAAATCATGGCCCGGGGTTTGATATGGCAAGGGTAAAGCCACTTCAAAAATTAATGCTACCTTTGCGGGTAGATAAACCGGCGGATACACTAACGAGGTGGTTTGGAACGTTAATTGTATAAAAATATAAACGTAACTCTAAGATATGATCGCTATGAAGAGTTTGAGGTATTATTCGATGATGGCCGCGCTGGGAGTGGCATCGGCACTCGTAACCGGATGTTGGTCGAGCACCCGTGTCACCGGGTCGGCCGACCTTTACGGTGTTCACGACCGCATAGAAATAGCCAAGCGGGAGGCAGCCGAGGCCGAAGCGGCACGGCAGGAAGCAATTGCACGTCAGGCACGCTACGAAGCCATGCTCGCCGAGTTGGACGCGGCCCAGGCCGAAGCCGAATACTACGGCACCGACGCCGCGGCCGATCTGCCCGCCTACGATAGCGAATACGAACGCCGTTTCACCATGTTCGACTCGTACGACTATTACGTTCGTCCGGCAGGTTCCTACGCCTACGTCTACGCCGATCCCTACACCAATTTCATGTTCGTCGATCCGCGATACAGCTACTCGCTGTGGGGACACTGGTCGCCCTACACCTCGTGGAACTCGTCGTGGTACTGGGGCTGGCACCGTCCGTGGTATTCGTCGTGGTACGGCGGATGGTACGACCCGTGGAACTCGTGGGGATGGCACAGTCCCTACTACTCGGGCTGGTACAACGGATGGTACGACCCGTGGTATTACAACACCGGATGGTATTACAGCGGTGGATACCATAACAACCGCTGGAACAACCGGAACTATTACAACTGGCGCGACACCGACCGTACCTACGTGAACGGATACCGCACCTCCGGCGACCGCAATTCGGGACGCACCTCCGCCTCGACATCTTCGAGCGGACGTTCCTCGTCCTCGTCGCGCTACGGTGTGGGAAGCTCCTCGGGACGTACCGCCTCGTCGGCGGGCTACGGCACGGGCTCGGCAAGCGGACGCACCTCGACCTCGTCGCGCTATGGAACGGGAACCACCTCTTCGGGACGTTCCTCTTCGACCTCCTCCTCGACCTCGGGACGCACTTCGGGTTCATATAACAGCTCCTCGTCTTCGCGCGGTTCTTCCTCGTCGTCGGGCATAGGCTCGTCGTCGAGCGGACGCTCCTCGTCGTCGGGAGTAAGTTCTTCGGGACGCACCAGCGGTAGCAGCAGCGGCTATTCGAGCGGACGGACGTCGTCGTCGAGCAGCAGAAGTTCGTCGTACAGCAGTGGCTCGTCGAGTAGCCGGAGTTCGTCGTCGTACAGTAGCGGTTCGTCGAGCAGAAGTTCATCGTCGTCGTACAGTAGCGGTTCGTCATCTCGCAGTAGCGGAGGTTCGTCGTCCTCCTCGTCGGGACGCAGTTCCTCGTCGTCGAGCGGACGGAGCAGGTAATTTCGGCGATCGGTTGAGATAATGACTTTCAACTTTATAACAGGAATGGTTATGAAAAAGATGATGATACTGGCGGGACTCGCCATAGCGGCGGGTCTCGGCACGGTACAGGCGCAAAACGAGATCATTGCGTCGGGAAGAGTGCTCGCGGGGCCGGTTTACGACATCGGGCGCAGCGTGATGTTCTCGCAGCACGACAATATTTACGGCACGTCGCGGGCGACGGCCATGGGGGGCGCGTTCACTTCGCTCGGAGCCGACCTCTCGTCGATGAGTATCAACCCGGCGGGTCTCGGCATGTACCAAAGCTCCGACTGGGGCATCACGGCGGCTCTCACGATGGAAGGTATGCGCACCGCTTCACCCAATATGCACCCGGCGGCGCTCTCCTCGAGCGGTAACAAGACCTCGTTCGGCCTCAACAACCTCGGGATAGCCTACAACGTGTTCAACAGTTCGGACACCTTCACGAGCCTCACCCTCGGGTTCAGCTATAACCGCTCGGCCAACTTCAACTCGCGCACGAGTTTCGACACCTTCGGCGAAGGTTCCACCATAGGCGAAGCATTCTCCCACCAGATCAATTGGATGCTCGACGACGGACTGTCGATGGGCGACCTCGATTGGGACGCGAGCCCCTGGACGAACCATGAAAATATCTATCTCAACGAATGGGCGGCGGTGCTGGGTTGGCAAACGTTCGTGGTGGACGATCTGGGCGACGGCTCAGTAGGCTATTACACCGACGCCATCCCCTGCGACACCCACTTCACGTCGGTGAGCAAGGGCGGCGTCTACGAATACAACTTCTCGGGGGGCGCCAACATAGGCAATTTCCTCTATCTGGGAGCAACGGTGGGCCTGAACGAGATCAGTTATCAGGAAGACACCACCTACGAGGAGTATTATAACGGGGATCTGGTTCCTCTCGGAACACTTTGGTTCGACCAGATCACCACCATCAGAGGTTCCGGTCTGACCGCGAAATTGGGCGCCGTGATCCGTCCTGCGGAGGCTCTGCGCATAGGGATTGCGTTCCATCTGCCGACATACTACAACATCACCAAATCGTATCAGGGATGGATGGGTACCGCCGAGGCGGAGTCCGACACCAGTTCTCCCCTTATGGATAATATTCGCTTCAAAACCGCGCCGCGGCTCCTTATGGGCATCTCGGGCGTGATCGGGGGGCGTGCCGTCCTCGCTCTCGACTGGAATGTCGACTGGAACAACACTATCCACAGCAGGGGTCTCTCTCCGGACAGGATCGAAGCGTCGAAACAGAACTCACGGGAGAAGTTCCGTCCGGCACACACTTTCCGCGCGGGACTCGAAGTTATGCCCTCCGACTTCGTATCGCTCCGGTTGGGCGGCTCGTGGATGCCCGATTTCATGAAGGACGACTTCCTGATCAACGATCCTATCATCCGAAGCAGCTACAGCGTGTCCGCGGGCCTGGGGTTCAACATCGGCCGTAACGGATATCTCGACATGGCTTATGTCTACAACCACGCCAAAATGAGCGACTACGACCTGTGGTTCTACGACGACGGCGTTGCGCTCGCCGGACAGTGGGACGGTTCGCCCGGCGCGGAGATCGACCGTTTCTACACTCCCACCCGCACAAGGCATATGGTTACGCTGACGATCGGGAGCAGATTCTGAAAAGAATTACGAGTTACGAATTACGAGTTACGAATTTTTGATTATCTTTGCCCCGCTTAACGGCGGGGCTTTGTTTGTTTTGGAGCCGGATATTCGTGGTTAAGCGCGTTTTACACCCGATTGGAAAGATGCCGGAGTGGTCGATCGGGGCGGTCTCGAAAACCGTTGTACCCTCGCGGGTACCCAGGGTTCGAATCCCTGTCTTTCCGCAAACAGAAAAACGAGGCGAAAACCACGAAGTGGCCACGCTAAAATGAATACACCCGCTACAAATTTATTTGCGAGCGGGTGTATTCATTTTATGCGGGGGTTTCCGCAGGAAACTTCGCCTCGTTTTTCTGTTTGCAAGGACGCCCGTGGCAAGCAGGGCATCACGGAGCGAGGGAAGCGAGCGACGTAATCCCCGCACACATCACCGGTGAAGGAATCTTGTGAGGGAGCTAATTCCGTCCATCCCATCTTCGCAAGGACGCCCGTGGCAAGCAGGGCATCACGGAGCGAACGAAGCGAGCGACGTAATCCCTGCCACATCACCGGTGGAGGCATCGTGCAAGGAAGCTCTAATAATCGGCGGCGGTGAGTTGCCGTGCCGCCAGAACAAGGAACATATAGTGTGACGACCCGCCGCCCATCACATATTCGACCTGTTGCCACAGATAGGGCCACACCAAAAGCTCGGGGAAGTCGGGCCTTATCAGAGCCGTTCCCGACACGACGCCTCCGGGAATGTACGACCAGTCGGCGCGGTTGAGACCGTAGCCCACAGTGGCCGACACAGCGCCCACGCCCGAAGCGAACGAGGCGGTGTTGGAGCCGGGATGGCAGCCGAGTATGAAGTTCAGCGCGTTGTAGACGTAGTCGGCGGGGAAGATGTCGGGATAGGCCGCGTGGAGGAAATAGTGGTTGTATCCCGCCTCCTGTATGGCCCAACCCGCGCCCCAAATAGCCGGGCGGTAAGGTACGCCGTAAGGAGTTTCGGCGCTTTGCTCGTCGAGGCGCGCTTTCAGGTCAGTCATAGCCTCGCGAATGGCGCGGGTGAACTTCCGGTCGGCGATCTTTTGCTCGGCGCGGCCGATGTACCATCCCATGCGGCCTATGTTCTGTACTATGAAATCGGTCTGAGAGAGCAGATAGTCGCGATACCGCCCATCGCCCGTGGTGAGGTAGAGCTCGACAGCCGCGTGAACCTTGCCCCCGCGTGTCATCGGCGAGTCGTCGTGCCGGTCGTACATATCGACGGAGAAGGCCAGAGCCTCGGCGCTCAGGGCGTCGTTGAAACCCTTCAGCGCCCTCGCCGCCGCCGCCATCTGCGCACCGATGGTCAACTGCGTGCCCGCACCCTCCTCGGGATACAGCCAGCGGTCGTCGCCCGTGTCGAATATGTTGTCGGTCGAGGAGGAGGTGTCGCCCAGTAGCGTGTAGGCCCTCAGATTGTTCGTTATCACTCCTCGTGGCGGAACCCCCAGGGCGCGATAACCGGCCATCACCCAAAGCACGCCGTGTTCTATCTGTTGTAGAATGTCGTTGCGGCCGTCGGGTTGGTGGATCTCGGTCACGCGGGCCGTCTGATCGACCGAGGTAGCATCGTAATCTACCCCGAACTCCTCGTGGGCAAGCGACAGGATGTACGCCTCGCCGGGGGTTGTTCCGCGTATGTCGTCGTCGCCCGCGTCGTGCCAGCCGCCGATGTTCACTCCCGGCACCGGCTCACCCGGGGCGTAGCGGTCGGTTGACCACGCCGGGGGCGAGGCGTACCCGTCGATGTGGTTCAGCCCTACAGGAGCCAGGCATGCGTCGTCGAGGTGGCAGGCGTCGTGCCACACGCGGTATTTCTCGTTCACCCTCATGTGGCACATCTGAACGGGCAGGAAGTATTCGAGCACCGGTTGCCACACTCCGCGGTCGTAGATATCGCGGGCGATACGGAATATCGACGATTCCGCGTCGCCGTAACGAACCCGGTAGAGCCCCTCCCGGCGCACGTCGGAGAAATCGAAACGGAGGTAGTCGTAACGCAGGAACCTCCCCCACTCCCCGGCGGGTTTTACGTCGGCGACCTGTTTTTCCCCTTCCGCCGTTATTTGCCACAGGGTCGGAGCGAGTCGACGGGTGTCGCGCTTGTCGAGCTCTATGATCGCTATCTTGGGCTGGGCTGGATGATAACCCACCTGCGAGGTCTGCACCACAGGCTCGTAGAGCCAATCCTCGACCACATTGGGGGTTATGAGCCATTCGATAGCGTTCTTAGTCGCTCCGGCGGGCACCTCGCTACGTACCGTGAACCAGCCGTTGTTGTGGTTCATGCGGCCGTCGTAGAGCTTGAGGTCTGTGCCCTGAGTTTCGATCGTGAACCTGTTGTGGGGATCGTCGAGACGCACCGTGAACTTGCGGCCCACGGCGTAAGGCTCGGCCACTATGTCGTCGGCGATTATCGGACTGTACCCCTCGGGGCCTTTGAGATGCTCGGCCGTAGAAGCGGTCGAGGCGCGACCCCATCTGTCGACCGACGCGCGGTAGAAATCGCCTCTTTTGTCATAAAGCGAGGGTTCGCTCCGGGTGGGACCGTTGGGCTGCTGCGGAAATATCCCGGCGGCCCCGTCCATGATCCACGGTTTGCCGAAAAGCGCTCCGGGAAAGAGTTCGAAATTGAAACCGACCTTGCCGAGGAACTGTTCGGGCACCGGTCGATCGAGATCGACCGTGATGCGTACTGCATTCCCCTCGCCCTTCACCGTGACGGTGTAGTCGAACACGAAGTCGGGATATATCATAGGATTGAAACCCGTAAGATGCTTCGTCGAGTCGGGATAGCTCATCCAGGCGGTGATGGTGCCCGCTTCGGTGTCGACCCTGCGATCGCGCTGCCGGGGCAAAGGCTGCCACTGGCCGGGCGTCGGCTCGAAACGGATGTCGCCGTTGGTGGCCACACGGTTGCCGTGCATAATGAGGGCTACCCCTCCCTGATGCCCCTCGGGATAGATGTCGTCGAAGGCCATCACATTGACCCCCCGGTTTTCGAAATAACCGGTGGAGCCGACCTCGAAACTTTGCGAGTGTAGGACGGGAATGGTGATCGTCAGAGCTAACGTAAGTAAACAGACGGATTTGAATTTTCTCATATGTCAGTAATTTTTAGGCAGAATACAAAAATAGAAATTAATTTTGTAGTCTGGATAGATATGCCACGCACAAATATGAAAAAAACCACGACCATCGTCTGCCGGATATACGGCTCTCCATGCGGCGAACTGCTACTTGGCTCCATCGAAGGAAAACTCTGTCTGTGCAACTGGACGGACGGAAAAAAACGCGGGCGCGACGAGCGGCGGCTCGAGCGGCTGTTGGATGCGCGCCTCAAAGAGGGGACTTCGGAAGTTACCTGCGAGGCGGCGAGGCAATTGGACGAATATTTCGCGGGCGCGCGCACCGAATTCTCCGTGCCGCTTCTGTTCGCCGGAACCGATTTCCAAAAGGCCGTGTGGAACGAGCTACTGAACATCCCTTACGGAGAAACCATCTCTTATGGGACTATGGCCGCGCGTTTGGGCTCCCCGAAAGCTGTTCGTGCCGTAGCGAACGCCAACGGCGCCAACCCCCTCTCGATCTTCGCTCCCTGCCACCGTGTGATCGGCTCCGACGGCACCCTGACGGGTTACGGAGGCGGACTTCCGGCCAAAAGGGCGCTGCTCGAACACGAAAAAGCGCCTTTCAAAAGCTAAGAGCCATTGTGGTCGGAAGATCGTAACAATGTCATTCCGAGCGAGGTGCGGGTTGTGAGGATAGGACAAACAATGTGCTTACTCCGTACCGACGAGGAATCTTCCGCTGTTATATAGGGTAGATCCCTCGTAGCCGAAGATTTTATGTCGACGTTTTGGAAACACGTCTGTCCGGCTCTGTCGGGATGACAACAAAAATATTGCCGTTGGCTTTAGCCGACGGATAAAGAGGCCGGCCACACTCCGGACTTCAGCCCGACCATTACCTGAAATCTTCGGGGGAGACCAGGCCGCTGTGGAGCGCAAAGAAAGTGAGGCCCTGAGCGGTCTTGAAGCCTGTTTTACGGATTATGTTCTTGCGGTGGGAGATCACCGTGTGGGTCGATATGTTGAGCCGGTCGGCAATCTCCTTGTTCGAAAGGCCGCGCGCAAGGGTCGCGAGCACCTCCTGTTCGCGCGGGGTGAGTTCCACTCCGTCGAAATCGGACACAGGGCCGCCGCCGTCGAGACGCTCCACCAGAGGGATCAGGATCGTATCCTCCAACAGGGTGTGTTTGCGAAGATCGTGTTCGAAGGCGAAAAGTTCCTGTAGCACGGGGCGGCTCCGCTCGATAGTGCATTCACGCGGCAGATATTTGACGATGATGTTCTTGAGGTCTTCCAACGCGCCGTCGATGTCGCTGTGATGACCGGCGTACTCGCTGATCCTGTATGAGGGTCTTTCGCCCTCCAGCAGCTTCTGGATATAGGGGAAGACCACCTCCTCTTCGTAACGGAAATGGGCCACCACCTCGGCGCGGTACTTCTCGCAGAATGAGGCCAGCATCCCGCCGCCCGGCAACTCGAGCACCGCCGCCGTGATGCGCGGCACACGCACTTCGAGATAGTCCCTGTGGGAACTCTCCAGCCAGGCGACGATGCCTTCGATGGGAACACCGGAGAGCATCGCGGCCTCGGGAATATAGTCGTCGAAGGTGTAGAGGTTGCACACCAACAACACCAAGGGAACCGACAGCCCCCTTTCGGCACATATCTGCCCTATGGTCTTTTCGCCGAAACCCGGCTCGATGCCGAAACACGGAAGCACATAGAGCAGACACCCGCGGGTGAGAAGGGCATCGGCCATTTTGGTATTTTCGGAGAACAAGCCGTGGATCATGGGGATAAAGGTACAAAAAAAACCGACAGCCCGAGGACTGTCGGATAAATTAATCGCCGTGATCGCTTTACGCGGCTACACCGGCCAGGCGCGGGAAACGCCTCGTGCAATATTCGAACGCTCCGAACAGCACTCCCGTATAGACGAGATCGCCCAGAACGGTACCGCGCAGGAACGGAAGACCCGCCGCGTAACAACTCATAAGGCCGCCGAAATCGCGCGGATACATCGGCATCGAGAGCCACGCGCCTAAGTTGGAGACCAGAAAGAAGATGGCCGAAGCTCCCAGCGCCGAGACGATGAGATTCCCCACGCGCACCTTTCGGAGCGTGAACATACCCAGCACCACGATAAGGGCAAGAGCCGCGTAAGTGAAGAGCGAACCGCTGTAGAACCACTCGAAACGGCCAGAAACAGAGCCATAGATAGCATTGGTCAACACGAGGTCGCTGATCCACATCGCGGCGACCGGGATGATGAAGGCCCAGTAGCGGCGGGTAAAATAGGCGGCTCCGAAGAGCGCCATGCCGCCGATGGGCGCAAAACTTGCCGGATGGGGAATGAGGCGGCTCAGCGCGGCCGCAAGGATCATCGCGCATATCACGCCGAAGCGGAGGTTCAAACTATTAGTTTTCATTATTTTAGAATTTAAAGCACAAAGTTACTTAAAAAAAGTCAAATCGTCAAAACAAAAATACCCGGGAGTGTTCATGCCGAAATCGGGATGGTTGTCGCTACTACTGAGCATGAACCTGAGTTTGTGAACCCTATCGCCAAGAGGCGTGAGGTCGACCCTGCTCCACCTGTCGACGATCCCGTGCGAGGAGGCGGTGGTGAAGTCGGCAAGGTAGAACTCCACTGGCGTACCGGTGGGGTCGCCTTCTTTGTTCTCGGCCGAGACAGTCAGAAGGAACCAGTCGCCGTCTTCGTAACTGAATTTTTTAGCCCATGTTCCGTCGCCGTTTTTCATCGACAGCGCGGCGTAGGTGGTGTTGGCCACCCAGAAGTGGTCGAAAGCGGCTTCGGTGGAGCCTTCGGCAAAAAACACCTCACTGCCTCCAGAAAGGCTGCTGTAATTTACAACGGCGAAGGTTTTGGAGCCACCGTTTCCCCATGCGGCGTACACACTGCACTGGTTATCGGGGCCGGCGGTGGTTGTGTCGTTCCAGCGCGAGATGGCCACTCCGCCGCTCCAGAAATTGCGGGCGCCCTCGAACTCGTTTATCTCCATTCTCAAACCCGTGACGGGATCGGTGTAGCCGGTATATTGCCCGTCGTGGCCGTTATACAGATTTTCTCCATAGGAGGTGGGACCTGCGAGATATTGGGTCGCCACACTCTCGAAATCGAGTACCGTCGGAGTAGGCGGGGGAACTTCGTTGTTGGGATTACAGGCGGCGAATAGGAGCGCCGCGGCCACAATGGTCAGATTCTTTCTCATGATGTTGTTTTTTAAAGAGTTTATTTCAATTCCGAGACGTTAAGTATATCTACTATCGGATCATGTCATTCCGAGCGAGTGCTATCAAATGAGCTTGAGGGTGGAAACAGGCTCTATCACACGACGAGGAATCTTCATTATATAATCAGGCTAACTTTGAATTTTTGTCATAGTGAGTCGATATTTATTCCGAGAATATGCAGGTCTTCGACGCCGCTCACTTCGGTCGAGCATTCGCCCACCCAGCCGTTCTGTTGATTGACCCCCGTGTGGATGCGGATGAAATCGACTCCGGACAGACCGGCAGGTTCGCCGTCTGCATTCACAGCCCAGTCGATGTCGATGGCGGAGGCGTCATCGGCATTGGGCGCGTTGTCGGCGTAACCCCAGCCGAAGCGGTAGAGCACGAATTTTTCCGGCCCTTCCTCGATGCCGTTCCGGGGCAGGCGCGTACCGCGGAAGGTGAGCGTTTCGCCCGCCCACCCGGGATAGTAGCTCTGGCTGTGGAATTCATTGCGCGGGATATAGCCGGAATCTCCGAGATTGTCCTCCCACCGGATGTAATCGCGGAGGACGCCGCTCCCGGCAGGCTCACTTTCGGGCCGATAGTAGGTGACGGAGTAATCGGCGACGGTCTCCACGTCGTTGCCCGCGGCAAGGGCCTTCGCATACCACGACTCCCCGGAAGGATCGCGGTGGGCGCTACCCGCGATTTCGTACCACTCGTCGTCGGGTTCGCCGTTGCCGTTGGCGTCCACGGAGACCATTATAACTCCCGGTTCGCTGCTGGCGTCGCGGCCGAACGAGGGGGTCACCGAGGCGTCGAAAGCGTTGCCGGGAACGCGGAAATCGCATCGCCCGGCCACGTTCTCGATAGTGTGGTCGAAACCCACCGTGACATAACCGCCGAAGCCGCCCAACGAGACGGTTCCGCGCCGCCCTCCGCCTATGGCCGCAAGCGCCTTTTCGTTCATCGTCTCCTGCGTGTCGCCCTCTCTCCACGAAGGCGAGACGTTGGTGTACTGTCCCGGCGCGGGCATGAAGTCCAGAACGCGGGTTATGTAGGCCGATGAACCGGGATCGGGGCCGACCGGTTCCCCGTCGAGAGGCTGAAGCCGCCGGTCGGAAAAGGCTATGTGGGCGGGAATGTCGCCCGTGGTGGCCGACCATTTGAGCATCCCCGAGGGGGTGTAGCAATGTATCCGTCCGGGGGTGAGGTAATCCTTGGCGTCGGTGACCAGTATCTCGCCTGTGGAAGGGTTCACACCGAGGCCGTAAGGCAGGCTTATCGCGCTTCCCGTGCCATCCTTTATGAAATCACCCCCGGCGATCTCTCCGGTGCGGGTGTCTATCACGGTGCGGGAGACGTCCGCGCCATTCCTGCCCGAGTGGCTCACGTACAGCCGATCGCCGCCGAGGGCCATGCGCGCGACGGGAACATCGAGACTTCGCGCCACCTCGTCGGTGCGGCTGTCTATCGAAAAGAGTCTCGACGGAATATACTTGCCATCGCCCCTCGAGGAGACCCATACGTTGCCGTAAGTGTCGGCCGCCATGCCGTCGAGATTTATGGCGACCTCTATTTTCTTCGTCTCGGTGAACGAACCCAGGTCGATCACGGAAACGGTGCGGTCGTAATCGGGCGCACGATAGCCGCCGCTGTTGGCGACGTAGAGTTTGCCCCGCACCACGGCCATTCCCTCGGGCTGGTAGCCGACGGTGCATTCGCCCACCACCTGCAGGGTTTCGAGATCGACCTTGGCGACATACCCGAGGCGCGAATTGCCACCTGTTTGCACCGGCCCCGCGAACGAGGAAATGTAGGCGTAGCCGTCGCTGAAAACTATCCGGCGGCAGTTGGGGATCGACACCACACCGATATGCCCGGCAGTCGCCACATCCATCACCTCCACCAGATGCGAACAGTTGATGACGGCGTAGAGACGGTCGCCGTATATCTGAAGGTCGTTGCCCACATCGCCCAGTTCGCGTGCCACGCCGGGATTGCGCTCGGCAAATATGTTTCGGTGGTAAAGGCCCGTTTCGTAGTCGAACCAGTCGAGCGACGCCTTGTTCGACCCCATGTTCCCTTCGCCCAGCACGAAGAAACCCTTTATCTCGCCGGGCCAGGGGTTCGGCGCGGTCACGCGGTTCGGATCGGAGGGTAGCACGGGCAACTCGCCCCGGCATCCGGCAAGCAGTAAAAACGACAAGAGCGGCAACAATCTTTTCATAGCGTCCAAGCGATCTTAACGTTGAAATTCACTCCGGGCATCGGGTAACACCTCACCACCTCGTACTGCTGATCGAAGATGTTGTCGATTTCGGCGGTGACACGCAGTTCCGAGCCCCGCAGACGGATCGTGCGCGAGATCGACACGTCGCTCGTGTACCACGGCAGAACGTAGTTTTCGAGGATGTTGGCACGTGAGTCGTACCTCTCGCCGGTGTAGATGAAGCTGTAATTCACGTCCCATTCCCCCCACACCGCTCCGACCACTGCCGAACCGCTGTGCCGCGGGATGTAGGGTATCTGCCCGCCGTACCACGGGTCCGTTTCGTCGGTGAAGTCCTGCGCCTTCTGGAAAGTGTAGGCCAGGTGCGTGTTCACGTCGATTTTTCCGAACCTCACGCCCGCCTGCACAGCCGCGTCCACACCGCGTATCTCGACATAACCCAGATTGACCATCGTCCAACGGAACTGGTTGTCGCCCGGCACGGCAATGATCTTGTTGTCTATCCGATTGAAATAGCCGTCTACCTGCACCTCCAAACGGCGGAACCAACCCTCGAAGTCGCGTGTCCACACCGCCCCGAGGTTGTATTGTGTCGTGTTTTCGGGATCGAGCTCCGGATCGCCGATCAGAGTGTAATATAGATCGTTCAAGGTCGGCATACGGAAAATTCGCTTGTAGAATGTCCGGATGCTGAGATCGGTCTTACGGAAGGGTTTGTATGAGGCGACCACGGTCGGCGACCAGCGGTTCCTGTCGGCCGCCGCACCCTCGCCCACCCTTGTCCGGTCGTGGACACGGGTGTAGAGAAGGCTCGCCTGAGCCTTGAGCCGCCCGAACTCGAAAGAGGTCGCCGCCGCACCGAGGACTGTCAAACGTGTGGGCCGGACAAAACTTTCGGGATTTATCGTCAGATCGGCATCGAGCGTGTTATACTGAACATCGCCCGAAAGCGACACCCGCCACCAATCGGCAAGACGGAATTCATTCGCCGCCGAAAAGTACGCCTCGTGCTGCACATAGCGGTCGTCCGAGGGGACATATTTCGGATCGGCAAGGCAACGTAGCCTGTCGCGGGCGTATTTCGCGTTCAGCATCAGGCTGTAACGCCCGAAATATTGCCGCAGGGAGCCTTGAGCGAACAGATTTGTGTCCCACTGGCGGTCTTCGTGGCGGAACCGGCCCGGCTCCTCACGCACCGACGCTCCCGGATAACCTCTTTCGGAGTCGTAGAGATAGACCTTCGCCCGCCAGTCGCCTTTCGGCAATCGTCCGAACAGACCGCCCTCCACTCTGAGCGCCCTCACATCGCCGCCCTGCCTCACCTGGGTCGTGTCGTAACCGCCCTCCCTGCGATAGCTGAAGCGGTACCGCCCGGTGGTGTAGAGATACTCGGCGCTCAGTTGCGCGTCCACGTTCCTCGCCAGCCGCCGCTCCCACAGCGCCGACGGATTGACGGTTCCGAACGAGCCGCCCTTCACTGCGAGACGGAGGTTGCTACGCCTGCCGTTTTCGAATATCGGCCGCCGCGAGGTCAGGTAGAGAGCCGCCGCCGAGGCGAAATCTTTTGCGGTCTGGAAAATATCGCTCTTCTGGCCGTTGTAGACCGACACCGCCTCCATGTTGTCCATCGAGAAACGCCCCAGGTCGATCTGCCCGTTCTGGGCGTTACCCAACTGCACCCCGTCGTAGAACACCCCCACGTGTTGCGTCCCCATCGAGCGAATGTTGACGGTCTTCAGTCCGCCCACGCCGCCGTAATCCTTGATCTGCACCCCCGAGAAATAGCGTATCGCATCGGCCACCGAAACGGTATTCAATCGTTGCAACTCCTCCCCCGAAAGCACCTGCGCGGGGATCACTTCGCGTGCGACCGGGCGGCTGCCCAGAACGCTCACCCCGTCGATGGAAAAGAGCCTTGCCGAATCGACAGGGATCCCCCCGGCGTGTCCCTCGTGGGCCGCCGACATGATAATAGCTATGGATATAAGAAACCTTCTCATCGCCGCTCGGCCCATTCTCCCGTGGGCCGCATCGCACTAATCGCATTCGGCAGGTCTTCTGACTCGTTCCGGTTCCGACGCCTTCCCGTCCCTTGCGGAACAGTGGCTTAGATTGTCGAAACTCTTTGTACCTCAGCGGTGAGGCAGGAACTTACAGCAGCGGGTCTGTTGCCGATTCATCACGGCATTCCCTTTTGATCCCTCCCCGCGCACGGCGGATCGGGAACCGAATTCGGGGCGAAAGTAATGAAAGCCGGGCAAACCGCCAAATTTATTTTCGTGTACGGCAAAAAACAGGGCGGCCGCGTGAATGCGACCGCCCCGGAACTGCAGGATAACCCGCGAAGTTATTAGTCGATGGCCGGAGATACTATGAGTTGACCCGTGAACGCTCCGCTATCCTCATCGCGACTGCCGGAAAAACTCAAAGGAAACTTACCGCACATCATAACGAATGTCAGATCGCGAGCCGACGCACTTCCGACAAGTTCGGTGATCGTGTAAGTCGCGACCGGAACCGTATTGCCTCCCATCACGGTGGTGGGCACGATGCCGTCTCCCGTGATGGAATATCCGTCGACAGTTTCGGCAAGCGCGACTCCCGGAACAGTGATATCCATAACGGGCATCCCTTTGGCAAAAGAGACTTGCAGCATTTTCAAGTCGCCGGAGGTTTCGTCCGTTCCGACGGTGAGTTCCACACCGGTATCTTCGAGCACGGTATTCACGACCACCGCACAATCTCCGGTTATATCGTTTGCAGAGGTGGCGGTGATCACGGCGTGTCCCGGGCCTATGGCGGTCACGGTGCCGTCGGCGGCGACCTCGACCACTCCTTCGGGATCGACGCTCCATTCGACACTTTTATCCGAAGCGTCAGAGGGAACCACGGCGGCCTCGACCTTTCCGGTGGCTCCGACCGCCAGAACGAGCGGCGAGGGCGTGGAGATTATTTCAACGGCTGTGACCTCGACCGTCTTTTCAGGGCCGCAGGAGAAAAGAGTGAGTACGCCTAACGCTAAAGTTGCAACGGATAATGCTTTAAATTCGAGTTTCATTTTATGGGATTTATAGAGTTAAAAACAGTGTTATTCCGGCCTGAAGGGGCTTGCCGCGCTGAACGAACGAACGACCCACGGATTTGAAGTAAAATGTGTTGTAACTGGTTCCTGTGAGGTTGCGCGCCCACACGGAAACGTTGAGATTATCTTTTCCCCAACCTATGGAGCCGTTCATCAGAACGTAAAAAGGTTGCGAAATGGTATTCGCCTCGTTCCACATTATGCGTCCCGCACCCTGCGCGCCGAGGCCCAACGTAAGCCGTCCGGCACGCCCCGTCCGAAGATCGAAACCATATTCGCCCTGCACCGAAAGGGTGTTGCGGGGAGCGTATGGAACGCGGTTGCCGGAGTAGTCCTCGCGGCCGTCGTCGTAGTCGAGAAACCGTGCGTCGGTGTGGCCGTAACTCCCCGCGAGGCTGAAATCGCCCACCCTGTAACCTATCGACACTTCGGCTCCGAGACTGCGGGTGCGTCCGGCGTTCGACATCAGGCGGCCCGTACCCTGTCCCGGAGGAAAGACCGTCAGTTGCTGATTGCGGCAGTCGATCCAGAACAGCGCGGCGTCGAGGTGCAGCCTGCCGTCGAGCCAACCGAAATGGCCTCCGACCTCGTAGTTCCAACTGCGTTCGGGATCGTATGAGATGAGTTTATACACCTCTTCGTACTCCGGTTCGTCACCGAATATATCCGATATCAAGTCGTTCATCATGCGGTTTTGCAGGATGTCCGAAAATATTTGCGTGTTGTAGCCCCCGGTCTTGTAGCCGCGCGCCACCGAAGCGTAGAGGTTGCCCACCGGAATATTGTACATCACCGCCGCGCGCGGCATCACCTCCAGAAACGAGCGCGCACGGCTACCCGACATCTCTACGGGTAGCGGTTTATAGTCGTTCATCGTGAGGGTGAAGCGGTAGTTTATCTCCGCCGAGTTGCGGTACCCAATCGAAGCGCGTTCCCAGTCGGCGCGCACTCCCGCCGTGAAGTTCCAGCGCCCCACATCCCATGAGGATTGATGATAGAGGGAAACACCGCCCGAAGGCAGGTCGAAATCGCTGTAAATGGGAAAGCTATCCTCTTCGATCAGAAGGTCGGCGTCGGGAAAAACGGTGTGGATCCCGCGGTTGGCGTTCGCAAGAATCAACCCTTCGATGCCGTCGCGCTTGAAACGCACCGGGGCCGACATGTCAAGAGAGCGGTGGAAACCGAAAAGGCCGCTCAACCATTGCCACCGGCGGCCGCTCGCCGAACGCGCGACGAACTCCTGCGTGAAGACGTTCTCGCGCTGCGACTGGCCGAGGGTGAACATCGAGGCGGGGCTGAAATCCTGATCGAGGGTCATCTCGTCGTCGGTGTACTGCCAGCTCGTGGTCGACGAAAGGGAGATATCCCCGCCCGAATATCGGAAGATCAATCCCTCGACAAGCCCGAAACGGTCGTAGCCGCAGGGGTCGTTGTGGTTTATCGGCCCCACGGCGCCGGTCGCCTCGTCATAAGGGGCGTAGGCGAATCCGTTCTGGCGAACGAGACTTGCCGAAAGCGAGTTCTCCAAGCTCCATCCGCCGCCCAGAAGCGCCTGTATCTTGAAACGGAGCGCGCTCGTGCGGCCGCGGTCGGCGTCGGAGCCGTCGAATGTATTGGTGTAGAATCCGTCGGTCGAACGGTGGCTCGCCGACAGCGACCAGCCGAATCGTGCGGTCGGCCGCCGGTAGATCGCCGCCCGGCCCTCCCAACTGTTGCCGTTGCCGTAGCCCGCGCCCAAACGCACACCCTGCCAGTCGAACGGCGAAAGGGTGTGAACGTCTATCACGCCGCCGATGGTGTTGCGCCCGTAGAGCGTTCCCTGCGGCCCGCGCAACACGTCGATGCTCCACACATCGAAGTAGTCGAAATCGTAATTATTCTTGTTCAGGATGGGTACGTTGTCGACGTATAGTCCCACGGCGGGCTGATCCATTCGCGACCCCAAGCCGCGCACATATATCGAACTGGTCATGCGCGCCCCGTAGTCGGCGTGCAGCATGTTGGGAACGGTGAGCGACAGGTTTTTCGATTCGACGATGAATTCGCCTCCGGGCCCTTCGACATCGAGCGAGGTGGCCATCACGGGCTGCCGACTGTAATCGCCGTCGTGTTTAAGCGAAGCCGACACTCTGATCGCCTGTATGGCAACCGTGTCCGCCGCAGGGGCGGGCATGGCCGGGGCCAACAACATGGCGATAGTGAGAAAAGCAGTCATTATTAAATAATTTGCAAATTTAATAAAAAACGCCGTTTTTCAAAAAAAATACCGCCCCGAATCCACAGAAACGGGGCGGAACTATACGCTCCGCGCCTACTTCGGCGCGGATATTCCGTTGTGGACTACCACCCATACGGCACCTCTATCGTATCCGCTCTGTGATCACCTCCACGTTACGGTGCAACGAATAGAGCCTGACGCCGAGCCAGATGCGGAATATGCCGTAGAAAACGAACGCGCACGCGGCCAGCCACACTATCGTTCCTCCTCCGAAAGCGGGGCTCAAAAAGAACAGGAAAGCCGCCACGACGCCCAAGATAGCCACAGCGAGCAACCATCCCCATCCCCTTACGCCCCAACGGTGCAGGTCGGCGGCCATGCCGATCCCGAGGATCGAACGTATCAACAGCCAGAAGCCGACGAACCAGATCAGCACGACGGTGATAACGGCAAGAGGCAACACAGCCAGCGCGATCCCGATCAACAGGTCGACTATCCCTCCGGCCAGACTCCAGCCCCATCCGTCGAGGCCGCGGTTCGTGACGGCGAAAACGATCTCGAGGATCCCCGAGATAATGAACCCGACGACGAAAACCAGCGACAGTGCGGCCAACGTCGCTCCCGGAGCGAACAGGCACCATATTCCCAGCGCGAGCGCGAGCACACCGATAAGAACCGAAACCCACCAATTGCGTGCCGCCCTTTGTACTGTTACAACGATCTCATTTTTCATAACCCATACTGTTAAAGTTCCGGGAGACAGCCGCAAAAAACAGGCCACAAAAAAATCATCGCCCCGTCCCGAGGAGACAGAGCGACGATTTATTGAAAGGGATCCTCGTCCGGCGGATCAATTGTCGCGCACCGGACGCACGTTCAATCCGTAGCTCCAGGGGTAGTCGCCCGCTCCCGCGCCCTGATTGGCCGGATCGCCGTCGCTTGTCCACACATCGTCGTTGAAACCGAGATTAATGGCGTGTGTACGGGGCTTGTCCGCCCAGCCCCCCTCCGCCCTGTCTGTCGGATAACCCGGCTTGGCCGTCCAGCAGTTGCCGCCGAACAGAACGGAAGCGACCAGTCCCCGGAAACCTTTACGGTGGCCCGCGGCGGGATAGAACACACAGGGACCGTTGTTACCTTCCACCGTGTGGAAATCCCAGCCGCCATGGTATCCCGTTCCGCCGTACCAGTTCAATGTGGCTTCGGCGATCCCGCCATGCGTAAAACGCAGGAAAGCGTTGCTCGGCGGCATCTTGAAGCCCACGGGATTGGGATCGTAAACCGTTTTTACCGTGTTGTTGTCCTCCAGGGTCACATATCCCGTTTGATCGTTGTCGGCATCCCACAGATTATCGGCGGCCACTTCCTCGGTGTCGCGGGTGGGCCAACCGTCTCCCGCGGCCGTGTTGAAGTACGCGTCGGGGTACAGGATAGTATTTTGCATGGAGTAATCCACCATCATATCCGTACTCCTGTTGAAGGAGTAATACCCCCGGCCGGAGAAAGTTTCGCCGGTGGCCGTACCGACACTGCCGTATATGCCCGCGTCGTCCCGCTGCTTGGCGCCGTAGTGTTTTTTACCGATCCAATCGCCGCTCCAATATATCAGACGTTCGGGAGAGCGCCCCGGGAAATCGTCGGCGTTGCTTTCACCGCCCCTGATACCTGCCGAGGGAGGCATGGGGTCTTTGCGCCCCCACTGCCAATAGGGTGCGTTGTCGCCCGTGACGACGGGGGTCGGGCCGCCCTGTGTGACGGTTACGGTCCGGGTCAGGTTGGTTTCACCCGTGACCTCCTCCATATCCTCGATCGTCTGGGTTACACGAACCCGGATCGTACCGGTGTACGGATAATAGGTCGTCGTCTTGCTCCTCACCCAGCCCAAATGATATTGCATGAAATCGTAGGTAGTGGGGATAACCGTTTGTCCCATCTCCTCGGTGTAATAGACAACATCGTCCACGGTTCTCGGATTGGGTCGCTGATTGGTCACCGCGTCGGTCGCGGGAGCCGCCGCGTCGAAAATATCATCGGTGGTAACCCAAATGTGCCAACTCCACAGGATCGTGCCCCCGGCATTGCGCACGGCGACCACTGCGTTCCCCTGACGGATATCGCCGGGTTGGATGTCGAAGGTCAGATTACCGCCCTCGACCTTGGGGTCGGTGACCAAATAGCGCGTGTCCTGCCACACCACGACGGCATCGTGGGCTCCGGCGATCGGCGCGCCGGTGATCTGTTCTCCGGCGTGGTTGACGAATGTATCGGTCTGGTACGCCTCCGGATTATTGCGGGCGTTGCCGTAGTAGAGCGGCAGAGAGTAACGCCCCGGGCCGTTCACCACATAGCAGTTGGCCGTCTCGCCGCCCGCCGCAAGGTTCACCGTGCCGCCCATCGTCCCGATGTTTCGCATCACATCCGCGGCGTCCTCCGTGGTCTCGATGGGAGCCGACTCGAAATCGAGGGTGTATGTCAGGTTCGCGCCTCCGGTATCCGCCGCGGGCAGGTCGGTGCGGAAAACGTAAGTCCAGTCGTCGTTATAGTTGTTGTCGGCGCGGGTTGGGTCGAACGTGCCGAAGTCGCTCCCGGAGATGGTCGATTTCCACTCCCCGCCGTTTACGGAGTATTCCACCTTATATGGCGCGGGGGTGTTGTTGCCGTCGTTGAAGATGCTTGTAACGGTGATGTCCTCCCAACTGCCCATGTTGTTAAACGTTAGCGCATCGGGAGTGACGGTAAGCACGGGATCGACGCCCGGCCTCTGTGAGATGTCGAGTTTTATGCGGCCTTCGCTCTCGTCGCGGCGCGAAAGATAGACCACTCCGGAGGGCCGCACATCCGACGGATCGTAATTACTCTTTGCGTGGATATACACCATGCCGCCCTCGGGAGCGTGGATGTAACCGACACCGGAGGAGGTGTTGTCGTCGTCCGAGAGGCTGAGCCAGCTCTCGCCGCCTGTGAGTTTCGCCGAAAGATAGTCGCCGGGGTCGGTGAGTTTCAGCGACGCGGGTTGCCTCCACCCTATCGCCGCGCCGCCGCGACGCACGGTGACGACCTTCTCAAGGTCGCCCAGTCGCAACGTCACGGTGCCGACCTGGAATCCGTCGGCAATGTCGATCGTCACATCTCTCGTGCCGACCTGCCCCGCACCTCCCGCAAGAGGTATCGCCGCTCCTCCGACAAGGGTCAGTCCCGTGCCCGATACGGTTATCGAGTTGGCCGCAACCTCCTCGGAGCAGTCGGTGGTGACCGTGAAAGCCACCTTGCCCGTGAGCGCGCCGTCGCCGTAGACTATGTACTGCGAGTTCGATACGCCCAGATAGTACCTGCCGTTGTCGACGATGTCGTGCGCCGTTCCGTCGGTCACGTTGACCGTCGCCTCGATATCCTCGTTGGAGGCGGGAGCGTCCGCCGCGTCGCCGAGCGAGGTGTAACCCGCACGCTGCACGCTTTCGATCTCCACGCAGTATTCATGGTTGCGCACGATGTCGAGCGCCTCGCCCGAGCCATCGACAAGCGCAATTTTGTAATAATTGGTCTGGCCGCCGTACTCGCCCCTCACTATGACGAACATTCCTCCATCCGCGGGCGATTCGTAAACATAGATCGGGTTGTCTTCGGTGGTGTTATCTTCCGCCTCCACTATCTCGTCGTAATCGGCGGGATCGTCGCTCTCTTCGATCGCCTCGGCATCACCGAGACGGTGGAGAGTACTGCGGCGGGGAGCATCCATGACCGTCGCGCCCGTCAACGTGAAGTTACCGGCCGTGTTTTCTACCGTGATCTTTGCCACGACGCGCGCCATTTTTACACTGATCTGCTCTCCGCGGCCTATCTTCGCCACAGGGGCCACGCCGCTCATGGGCAACGCTCCGCCCGTGAAAGGCACCTCGGGTTGAGGCGAGGCGAGCGGCAACGTATGAAGCATGGCGCAAGCATCTTCGAGGGTTTTGCCTTCGAGTAACGTCTTGAAATTCTCTGCCGAGAAGTTGTATTCTGTAGCGGCGCTTGCCGCAGTGAACTTAGCCTGCGGATTGGCCAGAACGAGCAGCCGGGAAGCCTCCTTGCGAGCCGTGAGGTCGACATATTTCCTGCCGCCATTAGCGTAAGCCCGGGCCGCCTCCGAATAGAGGGCGTCGTCGCCCTCTCCGGCGAACACCAGCACCCAAGGGCTATCGCCGATCGCACCTTCGTCGGCCTTACCGGCGCGCGTCGCGGGTGTGGCGTAGTCGGCGGCCGGGGTGAGAAGTTCTATTCGCACCTTGCCGTCCACGGGTGGTTCGTCACCGCCGGGAGTTTCGATGGTCTCGATATCCGCGACGCATCCGCCGAGCGATAACAGCGCGGCGAATGCGAGGGGCATCAGAAATTTCGATCCGTATCTCATATAGCGTTTCTTTTCTTATTTCTAATTTGTGCGAATGGTTATCTCGCGGCGAAGCCACCCTTCGATGCCGCTCGCCTTTCCCGCCCTCAGGATCAATTTCTGATCTGCCGCGGGCGGCGTATCTTTAAGCGTGATAACCACCGAACCGATGCCAGTTGCAGCGTCGTAAGTCAAATCGGTATTATAATATTGGCTCCACGTACCCTCTTCCAACTCGACGACCTGCTGGTTCGACCAGAACGAAATCACAAGTTCGTCGGCCGTCGTCCCGAGCACAAAGTCGGGAGCTATCTCGCTCACGTTCAGTATGCGCGCGGGTTTGATGTCGCCGCTGGCGATGGCCTCCGTCCAATCCCGGGCTTCGAGGTTGAGCAGGAACGGAGTCGCAACCTCGCCGTCGCACTTCAGCCATGTGTTGCGAGGCAGCGAGTGGCCGAGCTCGGGCGTGTCGGCGCCCATCGTGGCCCGGGGATTGTAGCGGTCGCCCATCAAAAGGGTCATCACAATGGCTTTATCCCCGTTTTCGATATCGTCGAACTCATTGGCAGGAACGATCAGGCGCACTACCTCCATGGCCCACTCGATCCCTTCCGGAAGAGTCTCCAAAGTGGTGAAATGGGTCGAAGGCGTATCGCTCAGAAGAAACTCGCGCGTCGTTCCCCGGGTGATGGCTTCTCCCGAGTAGGTATCGGGAAAAAGGGCCACGGCATTCGGAATGTTCGAAAGGCGCACCCCTTTGAAATCGTCCTCCATATCGACCTTCGAGGTAAGGGTAACGTCGATCCGGGCCGCCATGCGCACGAGTTCCAGCCCCCAGTCGGTGATGAGGTCGCCGCCGGCGATCCTCACTCCGGCTTCGTCCCCGTTCACTCTCACCTCCACATCCTTCACCTCCTGCAACTGGGGGATCAGCTCCTCCGAGGTGAAATACTCTTCCGTTATGGCCATCGAGTTGAGCGCACTGCGGTTCGTCACACCGTCGAGCCTGTCGGTCAGCGAGGCGGGTTCGTTGGCGATGAACACAAAGTCGTAGAGGCCCGTGGGAATGGTGTGGGTGATCTTGCCGTGCAGGGCCACATCGTATCTCTTGTTGGTGCGGAGCGCGCCGCCCGAACGCCTGAACGACATCACGCGCAACGTTTCGATCTTGTTGTCGGGATCGTTCGCGTCGGCATCCGGATCGACGGCGCGCGTCGAGATGCTGAACGTGGCGCCGTGGCCGTCGTCTCCGGACAATCGCGTCTCCTGCGAGCAACCGCCGAGCGCCCACGCCGCCGCCGCAAGCCACACCGCCGAAAGTAATCTATATGTAGTATACCGTCTCATTTTTTCAACTTTCAACTTTCAACTTTCAACTTTCAACTAATTAAAAGTTTTCCACGGGAAGCTAACTCCCCACAGGGTCTGTTCGATCCGTATGGATATCTCCGCCGTAAAATCTATCAGAATGTTGGTGGTGCGGTCGACCTCGATGTGTATCGCCTCGCCGCCCGTCTGGTGGGTATCGCTCTCGTAGATCAATCCCCGGGTGTCGTGCCATATCTGCACCGTCAGGGGCACATCCTCGGCGGTGGGCATCAGGGTAAAGTTGCCCGTTATGAACTCGCCGTCGGAGTTGAGCCCGCCCGCGAGACGGTGGGTCGACTGGTTCTCGGTCTCGTGGCGATGACGGCCGTAGAAGTCGACCGCGCCCGCCGTGGGGCCCACCACGAAGTAGAAATCGTCGTCGTCGGTAAGGGCGTACTGCCTCAGGCCGCGCACGGTGATGGTCGCCTGTCCCGTAAGGCGCGAGGCAAAGATATCCTTGTGTTCGGCCGCGAGCGAGATCGCGGGATTCTCGAGGTCTCCGTCGCCGTAGAAAAGGTCGGTGGGATGCTGGCGCTCCGTGCCGGGTATCGCGCGGGTCGAGTGGCGCGACGAGAGGGCCACCATACGGTCGCCGCGATAGATGCCGTCGCCGAAATCGGGCACGCTGAACACCTCATGCTTGTTGAGCCATCCCACGACGTTGAGCGGCCCGGCATCGCGGTGGTGGAGCAGTTCGACCTTGCCCAACTCCGTTTCGCGCCGTTCGAGCATATGGCCCTCGGCGTCGAAAACATAGATCACGGCGTGCTGCACTCCGGCCTGGGCGGCGGCGAGGTCGGAGGTCGAGGGATGGGCTTTAAGAGCGACGCTCACCCCCTCGTAACAATCCTCCAGATCCTCTTTGTAGAGCCTATTGCAACCCTGCAGCACGGCGGCGGCAAGGATGACCGGCATAATTCGTATGAAACATCTGTTCATTTCGGTGTTCTCCTTTTTTAGTGGTGGTGCGGGGCAGGTATCAGCCGCCCCGTACCTTTGGGTCTGTTTATTCGAAAACTTTTCCCGCGTCGGGAATAACGTTCCATTCGGCCTGCAAAACGGTGATAGTGAGTTCTGCAGTGATGGTTTCGACGGTAGGATCCTCCTCGCCGGGGTCGGTCGCGTTACCATCACCCGCCATTTCGAGGGTCACGATGTATTTGTTCCCCGATTTGAGCTCTATCATTTTGGTTTTTTCGACGTCCGAACCTCCGAAAGCGGCATTCCAGAACCTCTGATCGGGTTCCGCGTCTTCGTCCTCGGTGTATTCACCTACGATCGAAGCCCAAACCTTGTTGCCGTCGAGAGCGGGGAAGATATAGAACGCATCGGCATCGTCGAGGTCATCGTCCGGGCCTCCTGTAAGATCATGCGTGGTAGCGCCACCTGCATTCTGGATTTTCGAGAAGTTTTTGTCGCTGTAGTAATTCTCATCAGCCACGTAATTGTTCTCGGGATCTTCCGCGGGTTCATCGAAATATTCGCCATCATAAGGATAATTACCGGCATCGTCGATTTCCACGCCGTTGAAGTAGAAAGGAGCTTCATAATTCTCGGTGCTGAAATCGGGACGAACCTCCTTACCGAACTCCGCATCGGGATTACTCATGATAAAGCCCGTCCAGGCTCCTGCGTTGGTGATGGTCACACCTTCGAGCACGACCTTACCTCCGGCATAGTTAGTCATACTGTTCTTTGTGATAACGAACACCTTGGCAGGGATATAATAAAGCTGTACGGTTGCGATCAGTTGGGGTACGCCGTCTTCGTTCACTTCACCGGTGTTCTCAATCTCGTCGCTTTGTCCCGACATCCAGACGTTACCGGGCTCGACCTTGTTACCACCTTCGCTGCCGTCGATCTTCGCGGAAGCATTCCTGACATCATCCATATTGGCAACTCCGGCAAACGGGCCATCGGCAATGGGGCCGGTATTGGTTACGATATAAACCTTACCGGCTTTGGTGGTTGCCGGAACAGTAAATATATTCTCCTCGATATCGTCGGCATCGACGAAATAGGGTTTGACATCGAATGTATCGGTTTCTTCACGAGTAATAAATACAATAAGGTCGTTGATCACATTGTCGGCATCGACTGCTTCGGGATCGATAACTCGCGTAGACTGCGAGGGGTCTTCAAGGTTGACGGTGATCGAAGCGGGTTGGGCCTTACCGTTGTCGGGACCATCCACCGGTTTCTCCCCGCACGATGCAAGCATCGCGACTGCCGCGAACGCGGCGATAAAAATGTTCTTTTTCATTTTGTAAGTTTGTTGGTTTAGAATTATTTGGTTTATGATTATTTGTCCTTATAGAATACGGTAATGTAGGCGGCGTTACGGAGTTCGGGGAAATAGTAGCGGTACATGAAGCGATAGGCTTCTCCACCCCTCAGGCGCATCAGTTCGCCCTCGCGTCCTATGCCGCGGCTCGAATCCCAGATGGGAACGCGGTCGATGATGTCGATCACCTCCCACTTGTCGGGCATATCGGAGGCGGCCACCATCTCGCGGAGGCCGTCCCAGTCCTCGCCGCCGCGGTAGATCGACACTAAAGAGCGATCCAGAGGCGAGTTGTCGTAGATGTATCTGCGAACCTCCCTCGAGCGGCGTTCCGACAGGCCCATGTTATTGTCATAAGTATCCTCGGGCGAGGCGTACCCTTCGATGAGCACACCCTCCACCTCCGAGTCGCCGGACTGCCGCAGTTCCTCCACCACCGAAAGGATATCGATCAGTTTCTGGCGGTTGTTTCGATAGTTCTGGTCGATGTTATGCCTGCCCTGATGGAAATAGATGATGATGCCGCCGCGCGAAGGAGCCGAGCCCGCCGGTTTCACGAACGGAAATATCCTGGCCAGCTTTTCGCCCGTCGTAAGTACCCTGCCGGGAACGACCACGGTTTCCTCGACCATGAAAGCCTCGGGCGGAACCATCAAACCTGCGGCGATAACGCCCAGTCCGCGCCGGTCGGCCGAACAGCATCCTTCGTACACTCCGTCGATGGCAAGCTGCGAGGAGGCCATCCACTCCTCGAACGGAAAGCTCACACTGTAGGCGACGCTTTCGCCATTGGCGCCGAACATCACATCGGGCTGTTTAAGGGTTTGGGCCGTGCGCGGCGAGGCGATGGAGCGTCTGTCGTAGAGAATTTTGGCCTTCCTGCCCCATATCACGACGGGGGTGAGTTCCAGACTCCGCTTCTCGGCCCCCTTCACCGCCGTCAGTACGGGTATCACGGTGAGGGTGTTTTTCGAACGGGTGGCCTTCGTGCCGACCTCGAGCGTGAAGTCGACGGTGACCATCTGCTTGTCCTGCACCAACTCGAAGTCGCGAACGGTGACCGTCCGGCGGCTGTCGGGTCTCTGTGCCCGGACATGCGGCGCCGACAGCACGAGTACCGCGAGGGCCGTCAATATCAGTTTATTCCTCATTTTATCGGGATGTGTTGTGCGTTATTTGATTATGAATTCGAGGGAGATACCGGCGCGCGTCGGGCCGAGGTACAGCTTCTTGAAATCGCCGTCCTTGTCGTCGCACTTGTCGCACCCCCATTTGCTGTAATTGAGATAGGCGGCGCCGACCCCCAGATTGAACTCTACGCCCCAGCGCGGAGAGAGGGGCAGCAGATAGCCCCACGAAACGCCCCCGCCAACGGTGTAGCCTTCGTAGCGGAACTCCTTTTCGAAGAGCATCGGAATGTCGTATCCGCCGACGTTGTAGAACCCTCCGAAGGCGTGAACCCCGAGGAAGTGGCCGAAGAAACGTTCGCAAAACCAGTAGCGGTACTCGGCGAGGGCCATCCCGTGTACGAGCTTTTTATTATCCTCATGGCTTCCGTGAAGGTTCCAGCCGTTGTAGCTCACTCCGGCTTCGAGGGTGGTTTTGTCGCCCAGCCCCCACTCGCCGCGAAGGTTCGGGGAGAGGGCGGCTATCCCGTACAACAGATTTGTTTTCAGGGCGAACTTGGAGCGTTGCCAGCGTTCGGCACCCGCGAAGGCGTCGGGCACGCGGCGTGTGATGTCGATCGTTCCCGGAGTGGAGAAGGTGTGGTCGCCCGCCGCATTGAAGCGGAAGGGGCGGTCGGTCTCCACCATGCGCACGAACACCGAGTCGGGCTCGCGCTGCTCTTCGGCCACGAACTTTTTAAGCGGTCCTTCGGGCCGGACGACCTCGCCCGCCGCTCCCGCCGCAAGGCTCGCTCCCGCCCGGCGGTTAGCCGGCGTGACCACATAATAGCCGTTGTGAAGAACCGCGGTGTAGCCCGAGCCCTCCAGCAGCCTCGAAACCGCCTCGGCAACGGTGTATCTTCCCCGGGGCATCGACACTCTACGGGTTCGGGAATGGTTGCTTCCGGAGAACGAGAAACGGAAAGGCGTCTGCCGCTCGATCACGGCGAAACCCTCGTCGAGGGTGATCTCCCCCTTCGGGAAATCGACCCGGGTCTCGTCGGCGGAGAGGTTTTGAGCCGTCGCCGCGTAGGGGGAGGCGAAAACCAATACCAGCAGAGGTAATAGTCGGGAAAGAGTCTTTAATATCATTGCTTTTGTTTTCGATTTATTTGCAGATCGGTGCGTTGCGGACATCAGGGTTACGGATACGACCGATCCGAGAATTCCGGAAACACCGTGACCGGTATTATCGAAACACTCAACCGGAAGAGCGATCGCCCTCCGACAGTTTTTAATAACATGGCTTTCCAAATGATGTCCCCCAGCCAATCCCCGTGAAGACTCGACCTCTTCGCGAAAATATGGCACAAAAGTCAGCGATTTTTTGCAGAAAAACAAATATTTCCCCCAAAAAAACGAAATCGACCCATGATATTCCCCCCTCGCCCGATATGCGTTCGGCAGTTACGGCAGGCCATTTTTTCCCGGGGATCGCCACCCTTCGCTCGACATTTCGCACACGTCCGCCGCCGGTCAGCTACAATGGCCCGGGTATTGCATACACCCGCCCCGCCAGCGAGCTAAACGCCTCTGGGTCAACGGTTCATTCCGCGGCTACTTTGGGCGGCTTAACAAGTTCGGAACTTTTATGGCACAGAAAATGTAATTCATCCGGGAACAAAAACAATTTGACATTTTTGGTAATAACACTTTTATTCATTTAATCTCAACTTTTTTTATTATGAAAAACTTAAACAGTTTATGGATCGGCCTTGCGGCCATCGCCCTTGTCGCAACGGGTTGCGCCAAGGATGCCCCTGTAGACAGGCCCGAGCCCAACGAGAACGGGCAGCTTGTAGTCAACCTCCAAACCGCCAAAGCCGGCACGCGCAGCATCTTCGACCTGACGGGAGCACTGGGAACAGCCCTGTTGGATTTCGAAAACGCCGTTTACAACTTCACCATCTATGTCTTCAACGAGGCGGGTAATTGGGAAAGAACCGTCGTAGCCCCCGCCAACTCCAAAACAGCGGTCATCACAGGTCTCGACACCACCACCAAGAAACGCATCGTGGTTATAGCCAACGGAGACAACATGACCAACAGTGTGATGCCCGCTTATGGTCTCGGCACCACCTGGGACAACTTTGCAGAGGGATATCTCGACATTCGCGACCAGATCGCCATGGACTTGTTCGATGTTGTAGGCGAGGTACTGACCCCCGCCAGCAAAGGTCTTCTTATGACGGGTGAATACGACGCCGACACCGCCACTCCGGCAGTCGATCTGTTCGATTTCGCGGTCGAAGCCGATGGTAACATCACCATTCCGGTAGAAAGAGTCGTTGCCAAGGTAGAATTGGGCGAGATAACATTCGGACCGGACGTGATGCTGGGCGACCTGCTCCACTTCGGTATCAGCGGCGCCTCCGTACAGAGGGTTGCCAACCAATCGCCTATCCTCCCCTATCCCGCCGACATCCTCAACGCCACTCCCGCCAGCTTCTACGGCGGCTATGACGGAAGCATCAGCGAACCGCTCGCCGGGCTTAAAGACGACGGCGGACTGATCAACGACCTCCTTAAAGGTATTCTCCAGGGTCTCGGAAGTATTCCCGTTGCCGGAACCATAATCACGGCGGCTCTGAGTTTTGTGGATTGGACCACGACTCCCGTCACCGAAATAGTCGATGCTATTCTCGGCATTCTCGATACTCCGCTTGTTTTTGCACCGGGTACCGTGGGCGATATCCTTAACACTATGTCCTTATCGGATCTCAACGGTATGGTAGAATCTCTTGTAACGAGCATCGACATCGGTGGTTTCTGGTATGTGCTGCCCAACACCAGCACCACGAATTCCACTTTGATGACGCTGGCAGGCTCATACAACGGCACCGACTATTACTATCCGTTCGAGATCAACGGTCCCGAAGCCACGGTTACCGGAAGCAACGGCGCCACTCTTAACGACTATGTAAAGAGGAACACCATCTACAGGCTCAACGTCGAGTTCGAAGGTAACTTCGTAGGTTCGGACGATCCCGACGTACCGGGTGATTTCGAAACCATCAACGTCACCATCGAGCCCGTCGACTGGCTCGGCCCGGTCGAACAGGCTGTAAAATGGTAACGCCAGAGGTTTAAAACCCCTTTTCCAACCTTTTTTCTCTGCGGCCCCTGACCGGGCCGCAGGGAGCGAACAGAACGATTAATAACACGCACGACATGCAAAAGACATTACGATTTCGCGTGATCCCTCTCTCGGCGCTCCTTACGGCGAGCCTCATGGGAGGATGTATAAAGGAAGACCTTTCCGACTGCCCGCCCATTGTGATCCCGCCCGAACCCGGGATGATCGAGGTCATGGTGGTAACGGCCTATGACTGGGACACGAAACAGGATTTCACCGTTTCGGGCAATGTCCACGACGCTTCGCTTTTCTTTTTCAACGACAACGAGATGCCCACACTGATCGAAGGCGGATACAACAGCGTTCCGCAGGAACTTCTCGGCCAGGAAAGACCCATGCCCCAGGTGGTTCTGGACAGTATCCCCAAGGGCGAAGCGGTCTGGATCTCGGCATGGGGCAACATCGAGACCAATTTCGACGTGTGGGCCTACCCCGAGTGGGGCGACGAAATAATCCAGGAGTTTCTGTATATCGAGCCGAGCGACGAGTATCCGGGCTTTTACGAACCTCCCGGCGAGATACTGTTCGGCCTGAGGGAGATAGTTCCCGGCGAGATCGTCGACACGCGGCTCGACAGGATCGAGACGCTGCCCGACGGCACCAAGAAACTGATCCACGAGATAGAGATAACTCAACTCTTTTCGCGTCTGCACCTTCAGGTGGAGAACCTTCCCGAAGGAACGAAGGCGGAGGACTATTACGTAATACTGAGCGAGCAGAACAACGGATACGACTACACCGGCTCCCCCTATGAAGGAGAGCAACGCGAGATGAGGGTCGAGGACGGCGTTTTCAACTCGGAAGGGTTTCTGGTGTCGAGCAAGCCGCACAACCTCGTTCCGTCGGTCGATTCCGACGGCGTGATCGACGCCGAATCGGGTATGACTCTTCGCCTGTTTCGAAAGGCTCCCACGCGTGCCGAAGGCGACATAGACCTCACGGGCCCTGTCACGAAGGCCGATTACGGCGACGGCGACTACATCGGACTCTTTCAGCATATGACGACCAATGTGCGCATCAGGTTTCCGGAGACCGGAGACGGCCGGATCGAAGTGACCGTCAAGATAACCCCCTGGCACGAGGTGTATCAGTGGAGCGAATGGGGTAAATAGAGAATCGTAAAAAAAGATAATTATGAAATGTATCAGACATTTTGCATCGTTTGCGGCTGTTTGCCTGCTTGCGATGTCGTGTACCCACGACCCCGGAATGTCCGGGGGGTCTGGAAAAACGCCGGGAGACGACCACTCGCAAGTGAGATTCGTCATCAAGGCTCCGGCGCCCGTAATACCCGGCACGAGGCTCGCCGATCCCGCGTTCGAGAACAGTATCAATAACATCACGGTGTTCCTGCTGAAGACAGTGGACGACGAGTTTATCTTGAGCGGGATAGAAATGATCGAAGATTTTCAGAGCGTCGGCGGTAATGCCATGGCATTCACGATGTCACTGGAGGTCTCCGAGACTCCGACCAAATTGTTGTTCGCAACAAATCTATTGAGCTCGTGGACGGATATGTTCAACGATCCATCGTATGTGGAGGGGATCGTGTCGCAACAACTGCCCGAGGAACAGGTCAGAACGGGGTTAATAAGCCCATTGTCCTTGGCCACGAAAGGTTCTGCGGATGGAATGATGGTAATGAGCGGCGACGCAACGCTCCCGACGATCGATCCGAACACAACCGTCAACATCGAGGTACCTTTAATACGCGCCGTCGCCAGAGTAGATCTTCAGATCAATCTGGACGCCGATTCGAAGAGTTTCGAACCTGTCAATGCGGCAGTGTATCGAGCACAAAATTCATTTAGTTCCTTTCCTTCGGAGGAGGCGTTGGATCCTTCGGATCATTCGCGGGTGATAGCCGCGACCGTGCCCACTCCTGCAACAGGGCTACCGTATCAATTCACACTCGACCCCGTCGATCCCGCGACGGGTCTGTTCGCCACCACATATGTTTCGGAGAACGTACCGCCCACCACAGCCGATGGGCGCCTCAACGAGGCTACCTGTGTCGTGGTCGGAGGCTACTTCAACGAAAGCTCGGAGATAACGTACTACCGTGTCGACTTCAATTCGGGCGAAGCGGGCCATCCTTTCGGACAGATCCTTCGGAACCACAAATACATATTCGACATAACGAAGGTGACAGCGCCCGGTTTCACGACCCCGGATGAGGCCGCGGTCAGCGTTTCGAACTCCATGACGATCGACGTCACCACATGGGACGAGAACGTCTCGCAGGTCAATTTCGTGGGAACGGGCGACTACGCCTGGCTGAGCACCAATTCGGTGGAGTTGCCCTACAATCAGGGCAGCCAGCAAACCTTCGCGATACGCTCGACGCTGTTTTTCGACTGGCAGTTGGGAAACGACGGCCCCCCCATACCCAGCGACGCTCCGATCCCCCAGAGCGATGCCAACTACACCGTGACGCTCGCGGTGGCTAACGAGACCACCACCTACACCGACTATGTGTTCACGGTGGAGGCGCTCTCGGATAATTTCGACCCCGGGAACGATCGCGAATCGGGAGTTATCATCACCATCCCGTACGGAGACGAGGAGGTGACGATGGGCGTGAACATTACGCAGGAGGCTTCGATCGGCGCCTCGTCGAGAAAGATCAACGTGCTGTCGATCACCGACGAGATAGGCACCATGGGGGTTCTTCTCGACAACGAACTGCCGGCGGATGACTCCGAGTTGAGAGAGCTTCTGACCAACGAGAGCTATTTCGGGCCGGGGGGTGTCGTCGATTTCGGCGGATTTACCTTCGACGTGTTCGAGACAGGCACCATCATCGCCACGACAAGCGTCAGTCTGGAAAAATTCCAGCGTGCGCTCTTGGGGGCGGATATCCTCGTGGCTCCGTATAACACCAATCCGCCCCAGGGCATGGTGGATCTGATCCTCGAGTGGCTCGAAGACCCGCGTCACGTGCTTTTCATTTCGTGCGACACGGAGAGTAGCTCCAACATACTGCTCCGCCAGAGCCTCGACGACGGATTGACCTGGTATCCGGTCAGTGAATTGGGCGACGAAAATACCATATTGGGGTTGGTCGGCAACCTGTTGGGAGGAGCGATCAAAGCTTTGATCGATTTGCTGGAATCATTGGGACTACCCTTGGCGAGTACCGTCGATACGACCGTGAACGGACTTATGATGGCCGATCCCGGGGGGACGAACCTGCCTTTCATTCAGGGACCGTTCGGGCTTGCCGACCAGACTCAAAGGGCCCATGGCTCAGGCTTGTCGGGAGATTATTACAGTTGGGACGCTATCGCCCAATGGGCTGTTCCCGCTACGAATTCTCCAGTAATTCCTCTTGCCGTCTTCGAAGTGACGGTTAGCGATCCGGGGGTTTTTCTGGTGAGAGATCCAACGACCGAAACCGAAAAAACCAGTATGATGATGATAGGGGTCAATCCGGAAGACAGGATCGTATATCTGGGTGAATCTCAGATGATAGACACCTATCTCGACGTCAATCCCGTAACAGGCGCCGGTACCCTGGGTACTCCGGGCTACAACAGCATCTCGACGCTTCTGTGCAACATCTGGGCATGGGCTGCAAATACGGTAATGAGTGAATAGACGGAATATTATGAAACGGATTTTTGGACTTTGGGCTGTTTTTTTACTTGCGGCTTCGTGTATCGCCGACACAGACTATCATCAGGGGCGACATCCCGAAGGCGAAGACGTTCTCGTTAGCTTCCGCGTTAAAGCTCCCGGAATCACGCGACCCGGAACGAGGGCCGTCGACACCGCGTTCGAGAACGATATCGAGCGGATATTGGTGTTCGTTCTGAATCCGGACAGTAGCGGCGAATTCATCGTGAACAATGCGATCTTCATCGATTCGTTCGAATCCGGAGCGGACAACTCGGCCACCTTCACCACGACCATACCGGCCCGCAACACCCCCACCAGATTGATCGTTCTTGCGAACTATCCGTCGGCCTACGAAGTTTACGGGTATACCGATGGGGCCATCGGCCAAACCGACACATGGTTGCGCGAATCTAATATAGACTCATATCCCCCGACGTTCGATCCGATGCCCATGTCCGGCGAGATAACGCTGGAAGAGACGATCTCGGTACGCCACAAAGAGATCGAAATACCGATGATCCGTTCATTTGCAAGGGTCGATGTTATTCTCGATCCCGGGGTCGAAAATTTCGTACCCGAATCGGTCGAAATATACCATTACTCGGGATTCGTTCAGGCTATTCCCGATCTCGATGCTTACAATGCCGACAGGACGGCGGTTACGGCCACATCGATCTGGGAGGGATCGTCGTTCACCGTGATTTTAAGATCTTCGATGGAGGATACTCCGGATCCGGACGGAAGATTCAGTACCGCATACATAGCCGAATGCCCTACCCCGGGCGAATTCTTCACATCGGATATCGAAGCTGCCTGCGTTATCGTGGGAGGAAGTTACAACGGTGGTGAGACCACTTATTACCGCATAGATTTCAACTCCGGCAAGCCCGGACATCCCTTCGGACAGGTCCTGCGCAATTACCTCTATTCACACAGGATCGTCGAGGTGAGCGCACCGGGTCATCCCACAAAACAGGATGCGGCCAATAGTGTCGCCAACTCTATGGTCGTCGAGACGGTGAATTGGGGCGAGAACGGCTCGCATCTTCACCTGTTCGATAACGGGGGCTTTGCCGATATTTACGACACCCATGTGGAAGTACCCGCTACGAAAAACAGCACGAACGCAATCCTTGTGCGTACGACCGAAGACATCGAATGGGCTTTAAGCGGCGCCCTCCCCGCCACGAGAGCCTCCCTTTCGCCCGCCATACAGAGCAACGAGAACTTCACCGTAACAGTAACTCCGAGCAGCCCCGCCGGCACCGGATACACCGACTATACGTTCACCGTGATGGCTCTCGACGATAATTTCGACCCCGGCGTGGTGAACTCGGCCAAAGTCACCATAACCATCCACGATCAGTTATTCATCATCGACATAACGCAACTGGCCGACACGAGAAAGATCGTCGTCTATTCGGCCGGAAGCGGCATGGGCTCTTTGGGTGATTCGTTCGGCGTGAAGGGACAGGCCGATCCGGTGAAAGCGTTGCTTACCGATCCCGACAATTTCGGCCCGACGGGCAAGATACGGTTCGGCGGATTCCTCTTCGACTACGACAACGACACGGGACTGTTTACCGACGATGCCTATCTGTCGAGATTGGACTGGGTTTTGGAACAGGTCGACATACTGGTGCTTCCCTACGGCACCGATCCGGGAGTGGCACATAGTCAGCTTATTCTCGAATGGCTCCGCAGGCCGGGAAAAGTAATCTTCATGTCGTGCGAGGTCGGAGCGGGTATTCTTCAGGGCTCTCCTACGAATCTTAATCTTCGCGATCTGTTCAACGGTAGCGGTAGCGGTTTCGGATATTCGATGCCATGGAGGGGTGCGCTGACTGAAGATCTCATCCCGGCAGTCATGTTAAACGAGCACGGAAGTTTTCCCGTGGAGGGTGAAGCCGACCCGAGATTCTTCTCGCAGGGGGCGTTCTCAAAGATAACTTCAGGTTTCGAAAGCGATCTCGGAGTGGTTTCCGACAATGTTTTCGGACGTGTCGTGGTAGACATCCCCTCGCAGGTCGTCCCGCTCATTTATCGTTGGGACGCGACCGACACCATTCTTACCGACCCGGAGATCACGGACGATATGTTCATGGGCGTCGACCCCACCAACAGGGTGGTCTATTACGGAGCGACCGAGATCGCTCAGATGGACACCGCCCCGATGCTCGCGCTGTGGGGCAACGTGTGGGCGTGGGCGGTACAGACGGTGCGCGGCGAATAATCAGGACGCAGACAGAAAAGAAGAGGGCGGAAACCGAATGTTTCCGCCCTCTTTTTCACACCCGCGACAGATATCTTACCGCTCGCCGTAGTCCGCGTAGAGCATCAGAAGATGCGCCGCGCTCCAACTGAAATGGGCGGCCTTCAGGCACTTTCCGGTCTCTGTGTCGTAGTTCTCGTGGATGGGCTTGGTTCCGGTGAGGCCCTCCAGACGGTCGAACACCTGAAGGGTGTACTCGTCGGCCAGTTCGTTGTAGCCGTAGTTACGTAGCCCGCGGATGGCGAAATATGTCTGATCGAGCCATATCGGCCCCCTCCAGTAACCTCCGGGCATGAACTTGGGATTGTCCGCGGCCACGGTCGGGAAAGGAATGAAGGTCGAGAATTTAGTTGTGTCGGTGAGGACAGTCATTGCGCGCTCCACCTGCCGGGGAGTGGCGATGCCCGTCCACAGGGGCGTGTACGCCTCGCATCCCTGCTCGCGAACGAAACTCCCGTCGGCCAGACGGCGGTCGTAGAAAAATCCTGTCCCGGGGTCGAAGAAGTGGTCGGCCACACCGGCGGTACGGTCGGGCTCTTCGAAAGGCTGGCCTATGATGGCGGCGAACTTCCTCAACAGTCCGTACTCTTTCGCCAGATAGGCGTTCAGATCGACGCTCTCCCGATCGAAGCTCCAGGCGTCCCGGCCGTTTTGTACCATCTTCGCGTCGTCGAAGCGGATGGCGTTGTCCATGCCGCTCTCCCACTTGGCGGCCACGAGGGTACCGTCCACCGAACCGAATTCACAGATGCCGTTGCCGTCGTGGTCGCGCTCGGCGTACCACCAGCGGTGATAGGCCAACAGGCCCGGGTACATCTCGCGCAGGAACGCGGTGTCGCGCGTGCTTTCGAATATCGCGTCCACGGCCCATGCCGCCAGGGGTGGTTTACTGTCGCGCGCGTTGTTCTCCGCCGGGTCGGTGTAGATGCAGTCGATTATCATGCCGTCGGGTAGCTGGTAATCGAACATCGCGCGCATGTTGTTCTTGGCGAGTTCGGGATGGATGGGAGCGAGCGCCACGCAGAAACGCCACGAATCCCACGCCCAGAAACCGTTGAAGTAGCTGACGGCGTGGGAGGGGATGACCCCTTCGTGAAGCAGTCCGCCCTTGTGGGTCTTCCAGTTGGAGATCAGGGTGACGACCGATTTTACGGCTATACGGTTGTAGTCGTGCGGCATGTCGTGGCGCAACACCTTGCTCAGATACCCGTTCCAGCGCTCGTCGTTGGCGGCGTAATGCGCCTGGGGATTCTCGAGCACGGAAGCGAGCTTTTGCTGCCGGAACGATCTAACCCTTCGGCAGTCGGCGAAGGATATGGCCACGAAACACTCTTTCCGCCCGTTGTACAGGGCCACGTAATTTTCGTCGGAGCACTCGACCTTCACATCGGGCGAAAAGGTGATGCAGACGATCCCATCGCCGGGCATTTTGGCTATCACAGTATTCTCATCGACCTCGAACGTGGTTCCCGGCCTCCAGCCTTCGCCCGTGAGGCGCAGTTCGCGGTCGGTGTCCGATTTTATACCCAGAAGGACGGTCGAGGCGTCCACGTATTGCAGGCGTTGGGTGATGCGTCCCGTGGCGGAGCGTGCGCCGAGAAACACCTCGCCCGGAAGGTAATTCGTGGAATCGGGAGTGAAAACCTCCTTCCCGGGGGTGTTGAAGCCCGCTTCCACGGCGCTGCGTGCCATCCACCTGCGATCGTCCAGGTCGTAAGGCCCGCAAAATCCGTTCACCCACGCCTCCCGTTCGGGAATGGTGAATCCCATCCAAGACCCCTGGTCACAGAACCATCCGGCGCCGCGCGCCCTCTCTCGGGGGGTGTGGGAGATGTCGATGATGTTCCCGTATTCGTATCTCAGCGGCCGGGTTTGCCCGTCGCCGGCGTTGCATCCCGGCAAGACCGCCGCGAGGATACACAGCAGATATAATTTATTTATCATGGTGATTAAAAAGGTTGTATGGTAAACGAATAGGTGATGGGCGAAGGAGAGACGGTGTATTCGGGATGCACGCGCGCACCCCATGTGTTGTCGCCCCCGAGGCCCATTTGGGCGTGGTCGATGTTGAGCCACACGAGCTCCTTCTTCCCGACGCTTCCGCCGTGCCTGCGCTCGATGTCGAACGGAACGTAGGCGATATCCTCCATCGGAAAGTTCCACGCGCTGACGCTGAGCGGAGAGGCTCCGTCGACGCGGATACCGGCGCCCTCGCCGTCGGAAAGGGTGAGCCACCTCACGTCGGTCTTGTTAGCCGTCTCCTGCGGGCGGACATACGGATGGAACTGCTCCCACACCGTGGCCTCGTACAATCCGATGGCGGCCGAGGTTTTGCGGTCGGCGTAGTTCTCGTGGGGGCCGCGTCCGAACCACTTCATAGTGTCGAACTCGGGGCGCAGGATCATCCGCATCCCGAAGCGCGGGATCTCGGGCAGAGGCTTGTCGCCCGGGGTGAAGCTCATCGTCACCCCGATCGACCCGTTACCCCGAACGAGATATTCGATCTCCAGTTTCGAGGATTGCTCCGGCATGTCGTACCGCGCCGTGACAAGCACAGAGCATCCGTCCGCGGCGGGAACGGCCTCGAAGCCCGCCGGTGTCTTCCGCTCTCCGGCGTGCTGCCACGTTCCGCAACGTTCGACCGTCCGTGAGGCCACGTCGTTGTCGGTGAGAGCCCTCCAGAAGTTGGGCCGCAGACCCTCCAGTATCATCTCCCTGCCGCTGTAAACGAGCGAGGTCATCTCTCCGGTGGCGGGGTCGAAAGCCACGGCGAAACCGTCGGCGGTCAATTCCACCCTCTCCGGATCCTGCGCGAGAGTTATCTTTCGGTCGTTCCGCGGCGCGGGCGCGGCCTTTCCCGAGGTGGGCAACGGCCACTGTTCCATCGCGCTGACGTGGTCGGCGGGCACGAGCGGCGCCTCCGTGCGGGTCAGGGCCTCGACCTTGAGGAAGAGTTCCCCGCCGTTTTGCGGCATATCTCCCACCGGTATCGCCAACCTCTGCGACGACCGGGGCGCCACGGCGGGGAAATCGATCCTTCCGTCCGCAACGATCCCGCTTTCGCCCTCCACCGTCCATCGCAGATAATAATCCTCCAGCCCGATGAAGTCGTGGCGGTTCGTCACCTCTATTTCGTTGGCCGAGAAGGGCACCGGGGCGAAGTGGATGTACTGGTACACCTTCTTCACCTCGTAGATGTGCGGATGGGGTACGCGGTCGGCACGGACGAGGCCGTTCGAACAGAAGGTCGAGTCGTTGGGTATCCCCACGAAGCCCAGATCGCCTCCGTAGGCCATTATTTTATTTCCCTTTTCGTCTTCGCGCTCGAAGGTCTGATCGACCCAGTCCCAGATGAAGCCGCCCTGCAACTGGTCGAACTTGTATATCAGCTCCCAATAGTCGGCAAGGTTGCCCACGCTGTTGCCCATGGCGTGGGCGTACTCGCAAAGGATCATCGGCCGGGGCTGGCGTTGGTTGACGAACTGGCGAAGCGCATATATTCGCGCGTACATCGGGCAGTAGATGTCGGAGACGCCGTTCTGGCCCGATCCCTCGTATTGCACCGGCCGGGTCGGATCCATCTCTTTGGTGAGGCGGTACAGCGTCTCGAAATGTTGTCCGTATCCCGATTCGTTACCCATCGACCATGTGATTATCGAGGTGAAGTTCCTGTCGCGTGCAATCATTCGCTCCATTCGCTCCTTGAACGGGATCTCCCAGACGGGATTATTCGCAAGAGTGCGCTCCCCTCCCCTGTTGCGCGACATGCCGTGGCTTTCGATGTTGGCCTCGTCCACGAGATAGAGCCCGTAACGGTCGCAAAGGGCGTACCACTCGGGGTTGTTGGGATAGTGGCTGCACCGCACGGCGTTGATGTTGTGCAGTTTCATCAGGCGGATATCCTCCACCATGCTCTCGACGGTGATGGTTCGTCCCGTGAGCGGGTCGTGTTCGTGGCGGTTGACGCCTTTTATTAGTATGGGAACGTTGTTGACCAACATTTGGCCGCCGCGCATCTCCACGGAGCGGAAACCGAACCGGTGGGCGAAAGACTCCGTTTCGTTACCGCCGCCGTCGCGAAAAGTAACGACCAGCGTGTAAAGCCACGGCGTCTCGGCGCTCCATGGCGTCACCGCGGGGAAAATGTGGCTGACGTTCAGCAGGGCTTCCGCAGCTTTGGTTTCCGACAGCAGCACCTGCTCCCCGTCGAGCACTTTGATCTCCACGGTCTGCCCCTCGACAGGTTCGTTCACCGTCACTTCCAGATCGAATCTGCCGTCCCTGTAACCATTCACGAGAGGAGCGGTGAGTTTAAAATCCTCGACCCGGCTCCGGGGGCGTGCGTAGAGATAGACATCGCGCTCGATGCCGCTGTATTTCCAATAGTCCTGATCCTCGAGGTAGGAGCCGTCGCTGAAGCGGAACACCTTCACCGCCAGCCGGTTCTTCCCCTTTTTAAGATACGGGGTAACGTTGAAACGGGAGGGCAGGCGGCTGTCTTCGGCGTATCCCGCCGCCTGGCCGTTCACCCAGCAGTAGAACGCCGACTCCACACCCTCGAAATCGAGGAAAATATCCATTCCGTTCCAGTCGGCCGGAACTTCGAACTCACGCACGTAGGCTCCCACGGGATTGTAGTCCTGCGGAACGAACGGAGGGTTCACCGGTGCGAAGGGATAGGCCACGTCGGTGTAGATCGGAGCGTCGAAACCCTGCAGTTCCCAGCTTCCCGGAACGACGATATCGGCCCAGCGGCGCGTGCTGTAGCCCGGTTTCTCGAAACCTTCGGGACAGCTCTCGGGATTGCGGGAGTAGAGAAATTTCCACGTTCCGCCCAGATCGACCCTTCTTTGGGTTCGCGTATCGACGGCGAAACACTCCGGAGCTTCGAGACGCGCCTGCTCCAAGGCGTCGCTTTCGGTCTTGAAGGGAACGAAATGCGAGTGCATCGCCTCGCGACCTATGGCGTTCACTCCGGGATCCTGCCAGGGGAGATCTGACGTCTGGCCGACACCGACGGCTATCCCCGTCAGAAGAAATAACGAAGTCAGTAGTATGTATTTCATTTTGTGTTTTTGTCTTTGGTGTTTCAAATGGAACAGAAAAGGGTGACAAGGAACGGGACGCTGAAGTCGACGGCGACTCCGTGGAAGATCGCCACGACGATGAACTCTCGTCCCGAGCAACGGGCGATAATGGGTAGCGTGGTGTCCATCGTTGTCGCCCCGCCAACCGATATGGGCGCGAGTTTACCGAAATATCTCACAAGCAACGGAGCGCCGAGAAGAGCCGTTATCTCACGAATTATATTCGACAGCAACGCCACTGTCCCCAACTCGGAGCCTTTGTATTCGGTGATGAATATGCTCGAGAGCGAATAATATCCGAATCCCGAGCCGACCGCCAGACAGTCGGCCACCGAGCGGCCCTGCATGAACAGTCCCACCACGGCGCATCCCGCCAAGGTTCCCAGAATCGTCATCACCGGCAGAAGGACGAGCCTCGGATTCAGTTTCCTGAAACTGCCCAACGTGGCCGGGTCGTTCCCCACGCCCACCCCCACGCAGAACATGAGTGCGCACAGGGCCCGGTAACTCAATTTACTGTCGGAAAGATCCCAGGGGATAAGGTGCAGAACGCCGCAAATCGTTCCCACCACGAAAAAACCGACGATGACCAGGCTGCCTTTCATTTCCGCGAGCTTTTTTGAGACCGTCCCGAGACGAAATACCACAACGCCCAGGCAAAAAGGGTACTTCCGGCGACGGCGCCAGCGGTGATCACGACGGCTTCGAGCCCGAGGGTGTGAAGTCCCGTGACGACGGCGCGGTTACCGCCCACGTCGACGCCCAGAAGAAAGAGTAGCAACCACACCAGGAGGGTTATCACCTTGTGTATCCGGTGAAGTCTCCTGCTTCGCAGAAGGTAGCCGGTAAGCACTCCGGCCAACATTATTCCGATAACGACAAACATAACGCGGTGTTCGATGAATTCAAATGAACCCCAAAAATAAACTTAATCCTTATAAATCGAAAATGTTTGAATCCATCGAACCCCCGCGTTAACTTCGGGCGAAGTTCAATGGTTCGTGCCCGCGGCCGGAGACGCCCCCCGACCGCGGGCAGAACCGTGGTCTGTTACTGCAATGCCCCGTTGGCGTTGATCTCGGCCAGCGGCACGGGATAGAAGGCGTTGTCCTCCGGATCGAAGCCGGTCCTTCCGTTAGCCCTCATGGCCGCTTCGAGTTTGCCCCAGCGGCGAAGGTCGTACCAGCGGAAGTTCTCGAGCGGGAACTCTATGATGCGTTCGTGCTCGATCTGTGCGGCAACCTCGGCCTGAGTGGTTCCCGTCATGGCGGGCATGTCGCCGTGAGCGGCTCTCACCTGGTTGATAAGGGGAATGGCGTCCGCCGTGCGGCCCGATTCGTTGAGAACCTCGGCTTTCATCAGCAACACGTTGGCGTAACGCATCAGGGGAATGTTGGTGGCCACTTGCCGCGCGGTCAATTCGTCGAGCGTCGGAGGCAGGAACTTGCGGAAAGCGGCACGGTTGTTGGGCGCGAACAGATCGTCGTATGTGTAACCGTACACACGTCCCGCGTCGGGATCGTTGAAGTAGTCGCACAGGAAGAACACCTGATCGTAGAGTCGCGAGTCGTAGCGGCCCGTCGAGGCGATCTCGCCCTCCTTCATAAATTCGTCCATCAGGAACTGGCTCGGCAGGATCTCGTCCCATCCGCCCAGCTCCTCCGACGCCATCCAGTTGTGGAGGTAGGTGCGATAGTTGGCGCCGCTGGCGTTGTTCATCGAGAACTGCAGTTCGAAGACCGACTCTCTGCTGTTCTTGTTCGATCCGTCGAACATGCCGGCGAAATCCTCCACCAACTCGTAACCCGTCACCGCGTCGAGCGCCTTGAGGGCCTCGCCCATATACTCGGCCTTCTTTTCGGGTTCTTCCCACGCGCGGGTCAGGTAAGCGAAGCCCAGATAGGCGTTCGCGGCGCCCGAAGTGGCGCGTCCCACATTCTCGGGTTTATGCGAGGCGGGGAGAGCCGTGGCGGCGCGGAATTCGTCGATGATGAAATCCCATGTGTCGGTACGCAGAGAGAGGGCCTTGAACAGATCGGCCTGATTGGTGATGTACTTGTCCTGAAGAATGATCTCGCGGAAGTTGAGCAGCAGTTTGAGGTGATAGTAACCGCGCAGGAAGTGAGCCTCGTTCACAATCTGTGTACGCATGGCGGGATCTATGTTCGCGTCGGGAATTTCGGCCACCTTTTCGACCACCTGGTTGGCAAAGCAGAGCCCTTCGTAGGCTTTGTCCCAGTACATGGTCACCTGCGAGTTCCCGTTGGTGTAGGAGAAGTTGGAGAGTTCCACCCAGTTCAGATAGTTCATCGCGTCCTTTCCGAGGATGACTATATCTTCACGATAGGCCTCCACCGGCCATTTCACTTCCGCGAAATCGTAAGCCGCGACGGAGTGTTCGAGTTGGGAGTATGCCGCGGCAAGTCCCGCTTCGGCATCGGAGAGGTTGCGCCAGAATACGTCGGATGTCAAGCGGTCGGGCGATTTGACGGTAAGAAAATCTTCGCACGAGACCGCCCCGGCCGCCAGAGACAAAAATGCTATATAAATTAATCTTTTCATCTTGATCGTTTTTTTATGGTAATTTAGAAAGTGAACTGCACACCTGCGGTGAACGAGCGGGTGAAGGGATACAGGCCGGTGTCGATACCTGCGTCGAGTACGCTGCTGCGCGAGAATTCGGGATCGACGCCGGAGTATTTCGTTATGGTGAACAGGTTCTCTGCGCTCACATAGATGCGCAGTCTCTCGATGCGAACCTTGCTCAGCAGGGAAACAGGGAGCGAGTATCCGATCTGCAACTGGCGCAGGCGGATGAAATTACCGCTTTCTAAGAAACGGTCGGACTCTTTAGTGTTACCGTTCGGGTCCTGGTACACGGCACGCGGCATGTCGGTGTCGGTGTTTTGCGGAGTCCACGCGTCGAGGGTGGTGCGCATGAAGTTCGAACCGGAGTTCATACCTTCGTACAGGTACCTGTTGCCGTTGTAGAGCTTGCGTCCCCAGGCGCTTCCGACGAGCATGTTGAAATCGAAGCCTTTGTACGACAGATTCACGTTGAGGTTCGCCTCCACCTTGGGAATGGCGTTCCCCATGTACTCCTTGTCCTCGGGGTCGATGCTACCGTCGCCGTCGGTATCCACGAAGCGGATATCCCCGGGTTTTGCGCCCGGTTGCAGCAGTTCGCCGTCCGAGTTGACGTGGGCGGCCACCTCGGCGTCGCTCTGGAAAATGCCGTCGGTTCGGTAGAGGTAGAACGATCCTATGGTCTGGCCCACATGGGTGTTGGTGACATAGTGTTCGGTACCGAACCTCAATCCCATTCCCCGCAGATCCTGACCTTCGTCGGCCAATTCGAGTACCTTGTTACTCGTGGTGGAGAGGTTGAAACCTATATTGTAGCGGAATTCGCCCGCACGATCCGAGTAGTTGAGTTCGAGTTCCACGCCGCTGTTGCGTATCTTACCCACATTCAGGACGGGGTTTTCCAAACCGGCCGACATGGGAAGCATTTTGGTTATGAGCAGGTCTTTCGTGGCGGTGTGATAGTAGTTGACCGAACCGGTGAGTTTATCGGAGAAGAGGCCGAAGTCGAAGCCTATGTTCTTCGAAACGGTCGTTTCCCATTTCAGCGAACGGTTTTCCAATCCGCGTGCGATGCTGCCGGGCCAGGGGTTCTGAGCGGTTCCCTGCACGTAACCGCGGGCCAGAGCGTTGGAGGTGGATATCAGCGCCAGGAAGTCGTATTTGCCAAGTGTGTTCTCGTTCCCCAACTGTCCCCAGCTTGCGCGCAGTTTCAGATAGTTGAGCACGTCGCTCTTCGGGAAGAACTCCTCTTCGGTGATCCTCCAGCCTATGGCCACCGAGGGGAAATCGCCCCAGCGGCTGTCGGCGCCGAACTTCGAGGAACCGTCGCGGCGGAACGTGGCCTGAAGGAGATAGCGGTCGTCGAAGTTGTAGTTCACACGTCCGAAGAACGAAGCCCGGTTATACTGCTCGTTGGTGCCGCTTCCGCTGAATGTACCGCCGATCCCGGCATTGATGGTGGAGAAATATTCGTCGAGGAATCCCGCGGGTATTTCCGTCTCCTTTATATTACCGTTTTCATCGACCGTTCGATCGAGCGTCATGCCTACGACATCGGTTTCATGCCAGTCGTATCTCTGAGCGGTGACGGAGCTTCCGAGCATCGCGTCCAGATGGTGCTTGCCGAACGTTTTGCTGAAGTTCAACACATTGTCCACGACCTGTTCCTGCCAGTAGGCGCTTCTTTGGCCGTATTCGGGATATTCCATGGGCTCTTTTTCGTCCGACACGAATCTGGGCGAATGCTCGCTTCGCAGTTGGTGTTCGCCGCGATAGTTGTAGCTCGTTTTGAAGCTCAGCCATTCGGTGAAGTTCATCGTGATGGCGATGTTGCCCACCGAGCGGTACCTTTTGTTCGTGGCTGTGATATAGTGGTTGTCGGCCAACGGGTTGCGGTTGTTGGGCAATCCGTCGAAGTCCGTAAGGCCGTAACCGAACTCACGCGAGTCGTCGTAGATCGGCACTAAGGGCGAGATCATATAGACCTCTTTAAGGGAGTATTGCGGCTGTTTGCTGTCGGCGAACCAGAAACCCAGATTGGCGTCGAAATCGAAGATGTATTTGCTCATGCGGAGTTTGGCGCGCGCGTTGTCCGAACGGAACCGGTTACCGAGGAAGATACCCTTTTCGTCGGCGTGGTTGAACGAGATGGAGTATTGTGCATTCTCGCCACCGCCCCTCACGCTCGTCATGTAGCTTTGGGCAAATCCGCCTCTGAGAACGGCGTCCTGCCAGTCGGTGTCGATGGGGCTGTTCTTGCCGATATATTCCGGAAGCGTCGCGATATCACCTTCGGCCGCGTACATGTTCCAGTTGTCGTACATCATCTTATGCATCTGCCTGTACTCCGAAGCGTTCAACAGATCCATCTTTTTGGTGACGTCGGTGAAGCTGAAATAACTGCTGAAATCGACCTTCGTTTCACCTTTCTTTCCACTCTTGGTGGTGATGATGATCACGCCGTTCGCCGCGACCGATCCGTAGATAGCCGCAGCGGCGCCATCCTTCAGCACCTCCATGCCAGCGATATCCTGAGGATTGACGTTGTCGATATCGCCCGGGAATCCGTCGATGATGTAGAGGGGCCCGTTGCTTCCGAAGGTATTCACCCCGCGAATCTTCACTTCGATCCCGGCCCCGGCGTTACCGCCGCCGCGCATGATGTTCACGCCCGCGACCTGACCCTGAAGGGCTTCGGCGGGATTGACAGTGGTGCGCTTCGAGAGATCGTCGACATCCACCGAGGATATCGCTCCGGTCATGTCGCTCTTGCGCATCGTGCCGTAGCCTATGACCACGAGTTGGTCGAGAGTCTGCGCGTCTTCATCGAGGACGATCCTTATCTCACGACGGTTGTTAACAGCGACTTCGGCCGTTTCGTAACCCAGAAAAGAGACCGAAAGGTTTGCGGACGGATCGACCGTAATGGCAAAACCGCCGTCCGGACCGGTGATACGCAGATTCGACGTACCCATTTCCATAACGCTGGCGCCCACGATGGGCCCGCCTGCGACGTCGACCACGGTTCCTTCGACCTGAATGCCTTGTGCGAAAGCGCCGAAAGGAGTTAAAAGGAGGGACAGCAACACTGTGGATAAGGCCATACCTCTGAGGTAGAATTTTTTGTTCATGTGATAAAAATTAAGGTTAGTACTCACGGTTTTTGGGAGCTTGTTTGGAATTTCCACGACGCTAAGGTAAGCCCCGGAAAAGAGGGAACCGAAAAATACCGACCTACTTTCACACTACAAAACGGCGCGGAAGGGTGGCTTTACGACCTACAAAAAAAAACGTAACCTGCTGATAATAAGAGGATGTGTTGCTTCGACCGATCTACAATTCCCCTATATCGTCTGCAGATAGGCTACGATGTCCTCCTCGGAGCGCAATCCGAGCGATTTACGCAACCTGTAACGGTTCATGTTGATCGTTTTGGGCATCGCGCCCGTCATGAGGGATATCTCCTTGGTTGAGAGGTTCACCCTCAGCAACGAGGCCAGATATCTCTCGCCCTGGGTTAGTTGGGGATGTTTTTGTAGCAGCCGCTTGAGGAAGTCGGTGTTCTTCTCCTCGATGCTCAGAAGCATTGCGCCGGTCTCCTCGTTGCCCACCTGATGCTGGGCGATGAAGGCGCTGACCTTTTTGAGATGGGAGAGCATATCCTGTGGTTCCATTCTGTACGCCTCCCTGATCTGCCCGCGTATTTTATCCAAAAGTTCACTTCTGGTGCGCAGGAACATCGCAAAACCGGTCACCTCCTGACGCGTCGTTTCGAGCTCGTTCTCTATGTGGAGGAGCGCCTGTTCCTGTTGCTTTATCTTGAGCGCCGCAAGCTCGTGGTTCGACTGCTCCAACTGGTATCGCGCCTCCACGAGTTTCATCTCGTCGCGGCGTTTTATCCATCGGGGAACGAATATCGCCACACCGGCAAGAATGGCAAGTATCGCGACAAGTATCAAAATATTGCGCCTCAGGATAGCTATCTCATACGTCTGCTCCCTGAGGGCTGTCTCCGCCTGCAGGCGAAGCACCCTCTTCTCCGACAGTTCGTGTTCGACCGATCGCAACTTCTGGTCGCTTTGAAGTTCCACGCTCATCGTATGGAGTTGCAGAAGGCATTCATACGCCTTGCCGTACTCCTTCATCGCGGCGTACACCCACGAGGAGTATTCATAGTTGTCGCATATAAGCTCTCTGGCGGCAGCCCGTTCGGCGGACTCGCGGGCACGGGCGAGCGCACTCAGCGCCTCGGGATAACGTCCGGCGAAGAAGTACTGCTTGCCCATGTTGTTGTAGTTCTCGGCCAACGCCCATGTCGCGTTCAGGTTCCGGTTGATGGCTATGGCCTCCTCGATATGGCGCAGTTTCTCCTCGATGTCGCCTTCGTACAGGCACATGTTGTTGAGGTTCGCCGCGGCCGCCTTCAGGTCGCCTATGCTGCGGTTGATGCGGAGCGCACTTTGGAAAAGCTGTTCCGCCGTCGTGAATTCGTTGAGATTATAGTGGATGATGCCGCGATTGTTGTAGCTGGCGGCCAAACGCACCGAGTCCTGATATATCCTGCTGAGCGAGGTGGCCCGGTCGTTGATTTCGAACGCCTTTTCGTAATCTTTCAACCGGCTGTAGGCGTTCGACAGTTGTATCAGAATGTCGGTGTAGAGTTCGTGCTGCGTCTCGGGACAGCAATCCAGAGCGTCGTACAGCGTGGTGATGCTGATATCGAAATCGCCGAGCAGTTTATTGGCTATACCGTTTATGAGCAGCGCGCGTGATCTTTGCGGATTGGGACAGTCGGGCCCGGCAAGTTCGGCCGCGCTCCCGGAAAAGGAGACCGATTGCCTGGGGTTGGCGTACATGGCCTGTTGGGCCCTGCCGATCAGCGAATCGACCCTGTCGTCGTGTGCCGACAGCGCCGCCCGGGGCAAAACGACAAGCGACAGGCAACATATCGCTCTCCATAGACTTTTTATCATATCGGTACTATAAGCTCAGGTTATGGCTACAAATATAATCATTTCAATATAAATATGCCGGAAAAGACTCTTTTTCTTCCCCTGTATCGACCATTCTTTCGTATCTTCGCGCCATTATTCATCCATCCATGAAGTGGCAACTCTGCATATAACTGCCTTGCGGAAGGCGTGCCGGGGAATCTATCTCCGGCACGATACGGTTATATGTATTTCTCAACAGGGTTAAACACTTCATAAAATCATGCAATATTCTTATAAGCGAATCTGGCTTATCAATCTTCCCGTGATGATAAGCCTTCTGGTGGAGCAGGTAGTAAACCTCACCGACTCCGTCTTTCTGGGCCGTGTGGGCCACATCGAACTCGGCGCGTCGGCTATCGCCACCATGTACTACACCGCCGTCCATACGCTCGGCTTCGGGTTCTCGCTCGGTGCGCAGGCGCTCATCGCACGCCTCACGGGCGAAGGGCGGCCCTGCGAGGCGGGCAGGGTTTTCTTTCAGGGCCTCTACTTTCTGTCCACCTTAGCCGTGGTCGTCTTCGTGCTGTCGAAACTCTTTTCGCCCGCGCTACTGCGAATGATGGTCTCCTCCGACGAGGTTTGGCGGGCGACGGTCGAGTATATGCGGTGGAGGGATTACGGCTATCTGGTCGCCTTCCCGCTGTTGGCCATCCGGGCCTTCTTCGTCGGAACGACCCGCACGGGTGTTTTCACCGCCAACGCCGTCGTGATGGTGGTGTGCAACGTCGTGTTCAACTGGCTGCTGATCTTCGGCAGGATGGGCTTTCCGCGCATGGGCATCGGTGGGGCGGCCCTCGGGTCGTCGCTCGCGACTCTCGCCGCGTTCGTGCATCTGGTCCTCCACATGCGTCGGCAACGATTAGAGACAAAGCCGGTCTTCGATGTGCGGCTGTCGCTCCATCTGGTCGGAATTTCGGTCTGGACGATGGTGAGGCAGTTCTTCTGCATCGCTCCGTGGCTGCTGTTCTTCGTGGCGATCGAACATCTGGGCGAAGTCGAGCTTGCCGCCGCCAACGTGGTGCGCAGCGTGTCTATGATATTTTTCATGATCGTGAGCTCGCTGGCCACGACGATGATCTCGCTCACGGGCAATCTGATCGGTGCGGGACGGGCGCATGAGGTGATGTCCACCGGACGCCGGGTCATCGCGCTCGGTTACGCACTGGGCCTGCCGCTCATCGCGCTCGCGCTGGTCTTTTCCGGCAGTCTGTTAAGATTGTTCACGACCGACGGGGCAGTGATCTCGACGGCTTTCGCGCCTTTCTGCGTGATGCTGTCGACATTCCTCATTTCGGTTCCGGCCTATACATGGTGCAACACGGTGATAGGCACGGGAGCCACCCGGACGGCGCTGGCGATCCAGATGGTGAACATCGCCCTCTATCTGATATATCTGTTCGCCTTGACGCGCTCTCCCGCCATCCCGCTATGGGTCTATTGGACGGCCGAACAGCTCTATGTGCTCGTACTGCTCGGCTTGTCGCTCGCGTGGCTCAAAAGGCTTGGGGCGAAAACGTCATAATAACTCGACGTATGTATTGTAGTAGTCTTCGTATATCAGTTTTTTGCGCCTCCAGAATCGCGGATTGAGCGTCATCGAGACTCCGAAACGGTGATGCCCTATCCAACGAGTGAGTTCGTTGCGTACAAAAACATTGTATCCGTAAAATATCTCCACCTTAACGAACGAGAGCATCAGACGCGGAGTTATCAGAACGGCCTTGCGGGGCCCGTCGGTCATGTACGACACGTCGCCGCCGAAAGCCATGCCCAAAATGGGGGTCGAACGGATATACTCGACCCCCGCTTTGGCTCCTCCCAACAGATGCCGGCCCACCATGATCTCGCCCGAAATGTAGGGCCTCAGGTTGCTGTACCCGAACGAGACGTACTCGCTGGCGGCGGTGTAGCCCAACCGGTAGAAGTCGAGGCTCACCCCCGCCTCGGCGAACAGCCCCTTCTGGGTGGCCAGAGCGAACCTCGGTGCGACCCCGGTGAAAGCGTAGAGCACCTTCTCGCCCGGTTGTGCGGCAATGGCCCGCTGCATATCCTCCAGCAACGCTCCCGGAGTTTCGTCGGCAGGGTTATGGTCGTGTTCTTCGTGGCCGTGACCTTCGTGCGAATGCCCCTCATGCCCGTGATCGTCATGAACCTGCGCCTGCACTCCGACGGCGAACAAAAGCGCCGCCAACAACAAAAATATCTTTTTCATGCTGAGATAATTACTGCCTGCACTGCCACCCTCATTATGGAGCGGCTGTTCGTTTCTATTTTTCGAGCATTTTTTTCGCACTTAGCGGACTAACGACCTTCTGCCCCGTTTGGGCTTCCAACTCTTTTCGGGCGGCTCCGGCGACCCTGCCGCCCCGATGGGCGACCTGTTTGCTTTGGGTGAGCGTTTCGGGTTGTTCTTTCTTGGATATCTCGGTTGTGGAGGCTTCCGCCAACATGTTCAGCACCAGCTCCAAATTGGTCATATTATCGCGCAAACTCTCGGTTTTGAGACCTTTGTACTGTTTATACTGCTTTGTGGTCATACCCGACCAACCGGCAGTAATAATATCGGTCAACAAGGCATATTCCCGACCTTTTGCGATGCCCCTCGCCTCCCACTCGTCGGTCAGTTCCTTGCGTACCTCGATGGATTTGAGACGTTGGTTGATCCAATTTTCGGAATAGCCTTTGCGGTGGTAATATTCCAACAGCCGCTCGATGCCGATCTCGGGGTCGTCGATCTCTTCCAACCTCTCGCGCCCCAACTGTGCCAGCCACAGCTTGAACGGTTCGGCTTTGGGCGACGGAATGGACTGAATGAGGCGAAACAACTGCTCCACATCGGCGACATCGGTCATTCGCATTTTGCCGTCCGGAGCCAGCATTTTCAAACCGTGACAATTTGTCACGGTTTGGTTTCCTTCCTCTTTCAATCGCTGTTTCAGCTTGCGCCAATAAGCTGCCGGGTCGGTACTCTCGGTCAGCACGGCGATAACATCCACCACCGAAATATACCACTTCTCGCCTTCCGCATCCCAAACGGAGCGCACTTTCCTGTCCTCGAAAATCTGTAAAGCCTCTTTCTTCGCCATAAATCAGGTCATATTTCCCCCAAAGGTACGAAGAACCCCGCGACAAAAAAAATTCCCGACCAAAGCCGCGACAGGGCCTGTGCGCGGGGCTTTGTTATTCGGAGGGAAAACCCTACCTTTACCTCCCTGAATGGATGGTTTTTTGGATCAGGTGGCGGCCGACCTCTATGGGCGGTACGGCGACGGGGTTTCGTCGCTACACGTTTTGTTCCCTTCGCGGAGGGCGTCGCTGTTTTTCGGCGAGGCGCTCGCGGGGATAATCGAAAAGCCGCTGTGGCAACCCACACCGATAACCGTCGGCGAGATAGCAGCGGAACTGTCGGGCCTCGCCGTGGGCGACAGGCTGCGGCTCATCACCGAACTGTTCCGCGTCTACGCCGAGTTCCATCCGGGAGAGAGTTTCGACAGTTTCTACTTTTGGGGCGAGTTGCTGCTGGGCGATTTCGACTCGATCGACAAATATCTGGTCGACGCCGACACCCTTTTCTCGAACCTTGTAGACCTCCACGCTTTAGACGACCGCTTCGACTATTTAGAGCCCGAGCAGAGGGCCGCGATCGAGCGGTTCTGGGGCGCTTTCTCTTCGTCGAATTCGCCCGAGCAGAGGGATTTTCTTACCGTGTGGCGCACTCTGGGGCCCGTCTACCACCGTTTCCGGGAGCGGCTGCGCGCCCTCGGTATCGCCTACGAGGGAATGGTCTACCGCGAGGCGGCCGAACGCATCCGCTCGGGGAATGCGCCGCAGATTCCCGAGCGCCATTACGTCATCGCGGGGTTCAACGCGCTGAGCCGCTCGGAGCAGACGATATTCGAGCATCTGCGCCGAGGCTTCAAGACCGATTTCTACTGGGATCACGACGACTATTTCACCCTCGACGCCTCACAGGAGGCGGGACGGTTCATGCGGGACAACCTGCGCCGTTTTCCGCCCGCGGGACGGCTTCGGGGCGGCCACGACAACTTCCGGAAATCCAAGACGATACGTTCCGTAGCGGCGGCAAGCGACGTGTTGCAGTGCAAATACGCGGGCCTCGCGCTGGCCGATATCGCCCGGCGACAGGGACGTCCACCGGGCAGGGAGACCGCCGTCGTACTCTGCGACGAGAGCCTGCTGGAACCGCTTCTGTGGTCGATGCCGCCCGAGGTCGAGGGGATAAACGTCACTATGGGCTATCCTCTGCGCCTGCATCCCTCGTACACTTTCACCGAACGCCTCATCGAACTTCAGAACCGGCGGCGCGGAAACTCGTTCTATCACAGCGACGTCGAGGGCCTGTTGCACCATCCCTATCTCGCCGGAGGCGACTCCCCTCCCCCGCCCCTTCCGGAATTCGTCTATATCGGCGGCGCGCGCTTACGAACGACGCCCCTTTTCGAGCGTATCTTCACCCCTGCGGGCACGGAGTGGCGCGCCCTTTCCGACTGGCTCGTCGAGATAATCTCCGAGGTGGCGAAGCTGCCGCGGACGGACGGCGGGGGGGAGCGACACACCGGCTTTTTCGCCCTCATCATCGAACATATCCATCGTTTGGCAAACTCTCTGGAAGGGTGCGAAGTGGAACTTTCGACCAAGACCTACGCGGCGCTTCTGCGTCGCAGCCTGCAAGGGGTGACCGTGCCTTTCGAGGGCGAACCGCTCGAAGGAGTGCAGGTGATGGGCATCCTCGAAACGCGCGCCTTGGATTTCGAGAACGTGATATTCCTCTCGGCGGGCGACAGCACCATGCCGGGAAGCCTCGTCGGCGCTCCGTCGTTCATACCGTACAATCTGAAAGCCGCCTACTCTCTGCCCACGCCCGAACACCACGAGGGGGTTTGGGCCTACCATTTCTTCCGCCTCGTCTCCCGCGCGCGCCGCGTCGACGCCGTGTGGTCGCGCACCACCGACGACCGTAACTCAGGCCAGCCGAGCCGCTACATCCTGCAACTCGACTACGAATCGCCCCACCGGGTCGAAAAACACACCGTCTCCGTCGACGTCAACCTCTCGCCCGACGAGCCGATAGTGGTCGAAAAAACGGGAAAGGTGGCCGCGCGGCTCGAAGAGTTCATCTGCTCCGGCGATTGCTCGCAACCGGAACCTCGCCGCCGCCTCTCGCCGTCTCTTTTCTTCTCCTATGCCGAGTGCCCTCTGAAGTTCTACTTCAGGGGTGTAGCGCGCCTAAGGGTCGAGGACGGGGTCTCCGAGGAGGTCGACGGCGCGCTACTCGGCAACATTCTCCATCGCGCCATGCAGTTGCTCTACGCTCCGTTGGTCGGGATGAGCGACCCCCGCGAAAGGATCCGCGCGCTTGTGTCGTCGCCGCGCGTCGCCGAGGCGGTCGAGGCGGCGATCCGCGAACTCTACACATGGGAGGAGGGCGCCGGGCCCGAGGATTGGGGAGGCGCCATAATACTGGCCCACAAGACGGTGACCGACTATATCGACCGTTGTATTCTGCCCTTCGACGCCTCGTGGCCCGGGGGTTTCACCATCGAGGCTCTCGAAAAAGAGGTCTCCGGCGAAGTGGAATTCGCCTCGGGTACGGTTCTGTTCGCGGGCATCGCCGACCGCATCGACCGCCTGCCCGGCGGCGCCCTGCGCGTTGTCGACTATAAGACCGGCAACCCGAAAAACAACGCCTCGGCACTGTTGCAGATGGGACTTTACGCCATGATGCTCTCGGGCGGCGATGGCTCTCAAAATGTCGAGCCCGTCCTCTATTATGTACGGGATATGTCCAAGCCCGGCTACATGCCACCTCCTGTGCGTCAGGGCGCCGATTTCGAGGAGGAACTGCGTGCCAGCCTCGCCGAGTTGTTCGATCGCGCCGTCCCCTTCACCCAAACTCCCGACACTAAAACCTGCCAATGGTGCGACTTCCGCACTATCTGCCGCAGATAATCAAAACCCGACCGATAATCCCGAGGATCTAAACACCAGGTGGGAAGGAAAATCATCTATAAAAAAAGAATCCGCCTCAATAATATTTTGAGACGGATTCTTTAGTAATACATCTTGACAGTGAGTTACTGTTTTAATTTCCCCTCTTGTTTTAACTGAGATAAAAATTTATTCCAGCCTGCCATTCGAGTTTCGATGTTCGCTTTTACTCCCTCGGGATCCCAATTAAATGGGTAATAATCATTCAGATAGTATTTTTGATTGCCCAAGTCATAAAATAAGACCAAATCATTGTAGACCGCACTGTCGGAGCCATTGATGTGAACGCAACTAAATAACCTTTCGTTATCCACATAAATATCTATCCGGCAATGTATGGGCACTGCAAACGGTGCAGGGACAAGGTTCCTGAATGTAATCTCACGGGTTTTAGTATTAAAGGAAGCAATATCGTTACCTGTAAAAATCACAGACTTATCGCTAATATAGCCCGGATCGGGATCATCGGATCTGGTGTCCGTACCCACCATTGCAACAATTTTCGATTCATGCGAACCATTTGCCGATGGCTTCCCGCATCCGAATAGGATAATTCCGGCGACGAGTATTGTCAGAAGATATTTCATAGGAACAAACTTTTATGTTAATATACACACAAAGGTACGAACTTATATTATTTTGTCGATCAATTCCCTTGCATATTTTTTCAAGAACATCTCGGGAGATGGTGCGATATACGCTCCATTGGGATTATACTGGTTGTTTTTCCAATCCGACTTTATCCCCTCGATTATATCTGCATACTCACTAAAAATATCGCAGAACATAAAGGATGATACTTGCTTTGCGACGCTGTCTTCTTCCTGATAAAAATACAGATCGATGAAGAACGCCAAAGCATTCTGTTTGTTATTAGAGCAATAGGCAATAAAGTCCCGACCTTCGTCATTGTCGATGAGGGCATTAGGATCACTAAGAACAGACATTTCCGGCTGACTTATTTTATCGACCCAAACTTTCCAACGTTTTTCTATCTCGAAAGTATCAAGGGACTTCCCGGAACGAGTTCTTCTCCCCGAAGAGAACAGTGCTTTTTGATTCGGGGATAACTCGACCTCTTCGATCACCGTAAGACCCCTTTCCAACGACTCTTCAAAAGAGATATTCTCACTTTCCATATACGCGGATCTCGTTCTGTTGTAGTATCCGTATTGGTCTTTACTCACATCTCTGTAATAAGCGAAAATATTACCATAGCCTGTGCCCCTTAAAGCATCTCGAGGATGGAAGATGCGTCTCAATTGACCCGGTTTGCTCTCCCATGCATAACCGTGCGGATGCCCGTTCGCCGTACCGCGAACAGAGAAATGAGTTACTCCGCTTATGGCACCATTATTTGACCAAACAGCGATTTCACCATTGGAAGAATTTGCGCCATCCCTTGTATAGACTGTTGCGCCGGCATACCTCTGAGGATTATTAGCAAAAAACGCATCCCAGGAACTCCAAACAGTAGGAGAACCATAGTCGGGACCAACAGATGTAGAGCTGGAGTTAGTTGCAGTAATTCTCCCCCAAGTCCATCCATACGTCAATCCACCGGCCCATGACGCACAATTATATACATTTGTCGTTGATGCGCTACTGTATATTGCATCGTCGACTTTTAAGTTGGGGAAAGCATTGATTATATCGGATCCGGTTGCCACTTGCTGACAGGAACCGTAAACATCACAATTACCATAGTAAGCACCGAAAGCCCCGACACACGAAATAATCATTCTATATCTATCGTTAGACGAAGGTTTGATCAATCTCATACGGGCATCATCCCACCACATTTGTTCCATTTGAGATGTATAGAAATATGTCTCTCCAAAAAACTTAACTTTATTAGATCCTTTTTCTTCCAAAAAGAAGTCGGGTATGCCGGTCGAGTATGCAGTGAAATAGTTGATTGTACCGGTGTTCGGAGAATCAACGTCAACAGAATAACCACCGACGGGAGTCGACGAATTTATAAGGGCCCCATTTTGAAAAACGTTGACCAAGCCCTGACGGCCTGTTGTAGTGGAAGCATAATAACTGCTGTATGCCCGTATCACCAAGTAGTAATCACCGGCCGGCAAATTTGTTGCATCGATTCTCGGATGCCAACCCATACCTGAATAATCATCATTATAATATGAATAGTTGTGCGGGTCGTCAATTTTATACAGGTACATAACAGGATCGACCGAGTTGTAGTCATCTCCGGAAATCGGTCCGGTCATAAAAGTAAAGTTTCCCCTGGACAGGGACAATTTCCTGTGATACGTGTATGTAACGGGTACCTTTACCATGTGTTTGTAATTACCATCCGGATTACTCATAACCTGAGGCGTAACCTGCCAATCGTAACTGCTGTCCCATGCCGACCTCGTTCCTGATTTGTCGTAATTATTTTGGGAATCCCCGATACTTTCTATCGCCTTCTGATCAAGTTTTTCCATAGATGAGGATCGCTTCATACTCAGTTGAGAAATGTAATCCGAGTATTGGGGATCTTCTTTCATCAGGTTCTCGGGATTAGATTCCACTTGGATGGCATCTATCTCCGGGTAATAAGGAGGGGCAGATATGAACGTGATCTTGTTAAGTCCGGAAACTAAATCGATAGTTTGTCCTTTTCCTATGGAAACAAAATCCCATTCGGCCTTTTGTATATCCAATTCGCCCACATATTCATCGTTCACCATAACCCCGATTTCCTGCAATACCCGGTTTTCGTCCAAATATGCGGCCATAACATGAACGCCTAAATAAACGGTTCTATCAGTTGCGGACTCAACGTTGAAACTTCGAGATAAGGTTCTGTCGAAAACTCCCGCTCTCGTTTTACTTGCGTTCGTTTTAGCATCATCGACGCTATTCAGATAAAAAACGCTACCTAAATAATTTACACCTCGATCTGTCTTCGTAGCTTCAATATCATCCGGTTCATCGGATGATTGAGGGGATTCGGTTTCAATTTGGGCGCAAAAGCAGAAACAAGTAAACACTACAGACAATGATGCTACTTGTAAAAAACGGAATTGTAAGAACTTTTTCATACATACGGTTTTTTAGTGATTAGTGTTTTATTTGTACAACTGTGTCTCGACGGATGAATATAACATAGAACTAATAATCAGATCGTTGTTTATTCACAAATGTTGACACTAATAAGTGTCGAGACAAAAATAAACATTAGATTGCTTGGATAACCTAATATCATCAATTTTCTCATCTAATCGACCGCATTGCAACATATTGACTATGAGCAATATACTATGTAATAATTTGTATTAACAACTACCCGGGATGAGTTAATCGGGATAAGCGCATGATTTATAGGCGTTTATCACCCGATATCGTATGCCAATGAATATATATTATTCTTGCGATGCTACCAAAGCCAAGGCTTCCGGGGGCATCCCGCGCGGGAGATAATTAATATGACAAATTTTCTTACCACGGAGGGTTAAAACCCTCGGATTTATCAAATGGTAAACAATTCCCGATATTTCGGCAGGGGCCAGAGCCGGTCGTCGACGATGAGTTCGAGGTGGTCGATGTGGGAGCGTATCTCGGAGAGGAACGGCGCGACCTCCCGCTCGTAACCGTCGGCGCGTTCGGGCACATTTTCCACTCGATTCCATACCTTGCGCGCCTCGACCATGCGGTGTACAAGGTCGCGAATGGCGCGTACATGGTCGGCGATCGTGTGAATGGTCTCCATCTCGGCCGCGGCCATCAGCACTCCGTCGGCCTTGAACAGATCCTTGATCCCCCGCACGTTCTCTATGAGCACGTTCTGATAACGTATCGCCGTGGGGATTATGTGGTTGACGGCCAGATCGCCCAGCACCCGCGCCTCGATCTGCACCTTTTTGAGATAGGTCTCGCATTTTATCTCGTACCGCGCTTCGAGTTCGGCATCCGAGAATACGCCCAGGCTCTTGAAAAACTCGATATTGCGCGCCTCGACATACTCGTGTATCGCGTCTATGACAGAGGTCATCGCTTTCAGTCCGCGCCCGGCGGCCTCGGCGTGCCACTGGGCGCTGTAACCGTTACCCTCGAAGCGAATATGCTTCGAAGCTATGATGAAACCTCTGATAGTCTGCAATATGGCAAGGTCTTTCTTCACCCCTTGTGCCATGAGGCGTTCCACCTCGGCGGAGAAAACCCCGAGCTGTTCGGCCATAGCGGTATTCAGCACGATGAGCGGCATGGCGCAGTTGGCCGACGCCCCCAATGCCCTCAACTCGAAACGGTTGCCCGTGAACGCGAACGGCGAGGTGCGGTTGCGGTCGGTGTTGTCGAGCATGATCTCGGGTATCTTGCCTATGTCGAGTTTGATGCCTGTCTTCTCGTCGGGCGAGAGCGCTTTTTCGCTTATGCGCTCCTCGATCTCGGCCAGAACGGCGTTGAGCGTCCGGCCCGTGAATACCGAAAATATCGCCGGAGGGGCCTCGCCGCCGCCCAGACGGTGGGAGTTACCCGAGGTCGCGACCGACGCCATTATCATGTTGCCGTGCTCGGCGGCGGCCTTCAGGGCGCACACGAAGAAGCTGAGGAACTGCATATTGCTTTTCGGCGTCTTGCCCGGCGCAAGCAGGTTCTGCCCCTTGTCCGTCGCAAGCGACCAGTTGATATGTTTTCCCGAGCCGTTAACCCCCTGGAAGGGCTTTTCGTGGAACAGCACCTGCAGCTTGTGGCGGAGCGCAACGCGGCGCATTATGGTCATCAGCAGCGTGTTGTGGTCGACGGCTATGTTGGCCTCCTCGAACATCGGGGCGCACTCGTACTGGTTGGGGGCCGTCTCGTTGTGGCGCGTTTTCAGCGGAATGCCCAGACGGAAAGCCCTCTCCTCGACATCCTTCATAAAACTTACGACGCGGTCGGGTATTTCGCCCCAATAGTGGTCTTCGAGCTGCTGGTCTTTGGCGGCGGTGTGGCCCATCAGCGTGCGGCCGGTCTGCGCGAGGTCGGGACGTGCTTTATAAAGAGCCTGGTCCACAAGGAAATATTCCTGCTCCCAACCGAGCGTGGGCACCACTTTGGTCACATCCTTGTCGAATAGCGCGCACACGGCTGTTGCGGCCTTGTCGAGTGCGGCGATCGAGCGCAGCAGCGGGGTTTTGAAGTCGAGCGCGGCGCCGGTGTACGATATGAAAACGCTGGGGATACACAGCGTGTCGTCGATTATGAAGGTGGGCGACGAAGGGTCCCACGCGCTGTAACCCCTCGCCTCGAAGGTGTTGCGAAGACCTCCCGTCGGAAACGACGAAGCGTCGGGTTCCTGCTGCACGAGCATCTCGCCGCTGAAACTCTCGACCGCTCCCCCGCCCCACACCGGCTCGAAGAAGGTGTCGTGTTTCTCGGCGGTGGAGTCGTTCAGAGGCTGGAACCAGTGGGTGTAATGCGTTGCTCCCCTGTCCATTGCCCACGCCTTCATTCCGGCGGCCACCTGGTCGGCGACACGGCGGTCGATGCGGCGGTTCTCCTCGATGGCAAGGATCACGCTCTCGAAAACGGTTCGCGGAAGGTATTGGCGCATCTGGTCGCGGCCGAAAACGTCGCAACCGAAATAAGACGATAT